>Ga0247610_10005987_pt1 | contig 12723 bp, 12 predicted proteins | sample 174DNAGHGhighgp2_FD_193483 | JGI IMG/M metagenome (GOLD analysis project Ga0247610, IMG submission 193483) | Sheep rumen microbial communities from Palmerston North, Manawatu-Wanganui, New Zealand - 1742 DNA GHGhigh gp2 | ecosystem: Host-associated > Mammals > Digestive system > Stomach > Rumen...
CTATTCATACGCCAATAAATCGCATTAAGTCCTCAGCGTTCATTTCCATTTTGGTAAAGGCAAAAAGTTTTTTACCTAAGTCCTTGATGCTGGCACCAAATAAATGTTCTTTGAGAACTTTGTTTGCCCATTGTCGAAACCGTGTTCCTTGAATAGAATTTACTCTATATCCAACGCTAATGATTACATCAAGATTATAGTGGCAAACGTTGTATTTTTTACCATCAGAAGCAGTTGTTGCAAAAAATGCAATAACTGAATCTTTTGATAGTTCATTTGTATCAAAGACATTTTTTATGTGTCTAGAAATTGTTGATTTATCTCTCCCAAATAGTGTGGAAATTTGGTCTAGTGTCAGCCATACCGTATCATTTTCCATTCTGACTTCTATTCGTATGGTTTCGTTGGGTTGATAAAAAATAATTTTAGAGGTAGAAACTTCTGTTTCGGGTAAGTTTGAATGGGTTGTCATATATATTAATTATAAAAATGTGTTGTTACAAAAATAGTTAAAAAGTAATAGGATGTCGGGGGTAAGGAGTAGAAAGTAATCGGTTGTTTTATCTTTCATCTCTTACAAGTCGGGTTCATCAATATCTTTTTCCTGATAATCGATGAGTTTTTCGCCATCGTAGTAATATTGATCAAGGATAAGATTTTCTCCATCAAAAGAAGCGTATGAGAAGTGTTCAATCCAATCGCCTAAGATAATGATACGATTTTTATTTTTAAGCATCAAATCAATCATTAGATGTCGGTGCCCGAAAATAAAATAATCAATAGGCTCGGGATATTTTTTAGCAAATTGAATGAGCGGTTCTTTGTCTTCTCCCAAATATTCGTGAAAGAAGTAGCCTTTGTTTTTACGACTATTGTTCGACCAATGCGAACCCAATTTTAGTCCAATATTGGGGTGTAAGAAACTGAAGCATTTTTGACAAAAATGGCTGTGGAATACCTTACGTAAAAAAAGGAAAGTTTTGTTGTTATCGCCCAATCCATCGCCGTGAGCTAGAAAGAATTTTTTATTGTAGAGGGTGACGATTTCAGGCTTTTTATGGACTATCATACCAATTTCTTTTTCAAGAAAATCGAATGTCCAAATGTCGTGATTACCGATAAAAAAATGCAATTCAATGCCCATGTCCGAAAGTTCGCACAATTTACCAATGAATCGTGAAAATCCGCGAGGGATAACGGTTTTGTATTCAAACCAGAAATCAAATATATCCCCTAATAAGTAAATGGCAGCAGCTTCATTTTTGATAGAATCGAGCCAATTCACTAAAATTTTTTCGTGAAGTTTAGGATTTTTAATGGCAGGTGCTCCCAAATGGGCATCTGAAAGGAAATATATTTTTTTATCTTGAATCATATTTTTAAAATATGTTGCAAAGTAATAATTTTTTACCCAAAAAAAACGTTATAATTCTAATAATTTTTATAAATTTGCGTGCAATAAATTTTTAAAAACTACACAAATGTCATTTATTGCAGATAGAATTGTAATGGACGGTTTAACATTTGATGATGTGTTACTTATACCGTCGTATTCGGAAGTTCTTCCAAAAGATGTCAACATCACGACACATTTCTCAAGAAACATTGAGTTGAAAATCCCTTTTGTTACAGCCGCCATGGATACTGTAACTGAGTCAAAAATGGCAATCGCTATCGCTCGTGAAGGCGGTATTGGTGTAGTCCACAAAAATATGAGCATTGCTGAACAAGCTAAACAAGTTCAAATCGTTAAGCGTGCAGAAAATGGTATGATTTATGACCCTGTGACGATTAAACGTGGTTTGAAAGTTAAAGATGCTCTTTCTTTAATGGCAGAATATCGTATTGGTGGTATTCCAGTGGTTGATGATAACATGAAGTTGGTGGGTATTGTAACCAACCGTGATTTGCGTTTTGAACGTAATATGGAACGTTTGATTGATGAGGTAATGACTAAAGATAATTTGGTGACTACACAGCAATCGACCGATTTGAATGCGGCTGTTGAAATTCTTCAAAAACACAAAATAGAAAAACTTCCAGTAGTTGATAAAGATGGTAGATTGGTAGGCTTGGTTACTTACAAAGACATTACGAAAGCTAAAGATAAACCTAAAGCTTGTAAAGATGATAAAGGTCGTCTTCGTGTAGCGGCTGGTGTAGGGGTAACCAAAGATACTTTTGAACGTATTGATGCTCTTGTAGCAGCTGGTGTAGATGCTATTGTAATTGATACAGCACATGGTCATTCAAAAGGTGTTATTGATATACTAAAAGAAGTAAAAAAACGTTATACTACTATAGATGTAGTAGTAGGAAATATTGCAACAGGTGCTGCTGCTAAAGCGTTAGTAGAAGCTGGAGCTGATGCTGTTAAAGTAGGTATCGGACCAGGTTCAATATGTACGACTCGTATTGTAGCTGGAGTGGGTGTTCCTCAATTGTCGGCTATTTACGATGTTGCAAAAGCATTGGAAGGCACGGGTGTTCCTTTGATTGCTGATGGTGGACTTCGTTATTCTGGAGATATTGTTAAAGCTTTGGCTGCTGGTGGAAACTGTGTGATGGTTGGTTCATTGGTTGCTGGTGTAGAAGAGTCTCCAGGTGAAACGATTATTTTCAATGGTCGTAAATTCAAAGCTTATCGTGGAATGGGTTCTTTGGAAGCAATGGAAAAAGGTTCTAAAGATAGATATTTCCAAGCAGATGAAAGCGACGTGAAAAAATTGGTTCCAGAAGGAATCTCTGGTCGTGTAGCTTACAAAGGTTCATTATTTGAAGTCGTGTATCAATTGGTTGGAGGTCTTCGCTCAGGTATGGGTTATTGCGGTGCTAAAGATATTGAAGCTTTGCACTCTGCAAGATTTACTAGAATCACCAATGCAGGTGTGAAAGAAAATCACCCACATGATGTCACTATCATTAGTGAAGCTCCAAATTATAGTCGTGGAGAATAATTTATTAAAAACCTATAAGAAAACTTCTATAAAGCCCTTTTTATAGAAGTTTTCTTGTGAAATAAAGTATGGTATGAAGAAAATATTTTTAGCATTAGTAGGCTTGTTTTCAGCATTTTCTATATGTGCTAATGATCAAATATTGTTAGAAGTCGAAAACGAACAAATTTCTGTAGAGGAATTTGAGTATATGATGAATAAAAACAATTCAATTCAGACGATTGAAAGAAAATCGGTTGATGAATATCTTGAAATGTTTGAAAATTATATGCTTAAAGTCGTTGAGGCTAAATCTCTTGGTATCGATACTTTATCATCTATTCAAAAAGAATTACACAGTTATTACGAACGTTTTTCTGCTCCTTATCTTTGTGATAGTGTTCGTCAAAAAGCCATTTATAAGGAGGTTTTTGACCATTTAGGGGAGAAAGTTGATGTGAGTCATATCCTTATTCGTATTAACACTGCCGACACTACTTTTGCTTACACTAAGGCTAAAGATATTTTGGATTTGATTGAAAAAGGGAATGACTTTAACGCGTTAGCAGATAAGTATTCCGAAGATCCATCTGTTAAAAATAATCATGGCAATTTGGGGTATATCATGGCATTGCAAACGGTATATCCATTTGAAAAAGCAGCGTATTCAACCCCTATTGGTAAATGCTCACTTATTCGTACATCGTTTGGTTATCACATCGTTAAAGTGAATGATCGTCAGAAAACTTTTGGTAAAATTCTAATTTCAAATATTTATAAACCATTTGGTTCAGATGAAAATCGCGGTAAACAATCGATCGATAGTGTTTATCAGCGATTGCTTAATGGCGAGAATGCTGAATTTTTAATTCAAACCGAATCTAAAGAACCTCGTGTTGAAACCTCTAAAGGCGAACTTGGTTGGTTTCATGAAGGTGAAATCTTACGTGATTTGAATACGATGTTAGTCAATATGGTGAAGGAAGGTAAGACTTTTTCCGAACCTGTAACTTCTCCTAATGGTTGGCATATCTTAATCATCAAAGAAAGAAAAGCTAATTTGGATTACGAAGATGAGTTGCCTTATATTGAAAAACGTTTGAAAAATATGAATGACGAACGTTTCCGCGCTGGACAAGATGCTTATTTGGCTTCTATTAAAGTTGAGTATAAATTGAAGTTTTATCCCGAAAATCTTAATCCATTTTTTAATGCCAGTGTGCAATCATCAGGAGTGGTTGATTCTACTTTTGAGGCTAATTTGAAGATTAACGATGCGATAGTGTTTACTTTCGCTGATAGAAAATATACCCAACAAGATTTTTTGACATATTTAAGACGTCATAAAGTTTCAAAGATTTCTGATCCTAAGGCTCGTATTTATAGTAAATGCATCGAGTTTGCTAATAAAGAAATTCTTAATTATGAAATAGAAAAAGGCTTGCGTGTTAAGAATCGTGATTACGATATGTTGATGCGTGAATTTGAAGGCGCAACTCTTTGTTATGAAGTGAGTAGAAACGAAGTGTGGGATAAAGCTAATTCGGACGTAGAAGGTTTGAAAAAATTTTACGCTAAGAATAAAAAGAATTATACTTGGTCGTCGCCTCGTTTTAAAGGTTTCTTGATTCAATGTAAAAACGATTCGGTGGCTAATTTGATAAAAAAAGATTTGAACAAGCAATCCATTGATTCGGTAATGCATTTGGTTAAAGTCATTAATAAAGAATCTCGTTTGGCTATTGTCAATTGGATGACTGTTGCTGAAGGTGAAAATAAGTTGGTTGATGCTTTGGTGTTTGGAAAAGGAAAAGTGGAGCCTAAATCTGGTTATACTATCGTATTTACAGAAGGCAAGTTGTATAAAAAACCACAAGATTATACCGATGTACGTGGACCATTAACCGCTGATTATCAAGAATATTTAGATAAACAGTGGATTGAAAGATTGCGTAAAAAATATACCATTAAAGTTAATACTGACGTTTTGGACTCGTTTAAGAAATCACATGAATAATCGCTTGTTTGTATATATCTTTTGTTTGTTTTTATTGACTTCTTGTTTTTTAAAAAAAGACCCCGATTGTGTGGCAGAAGTGAAGTCTGAATCTTTGTATTTATCAGAGATTAAAGATGTTATGCCAGTATTTTTAACCGAAGCTGATAGTATTGCATTTGTTGAAAATTTTATTGAAAATTGGGTAAAGGATATGCTGATTTTAAAAGAAGCAGAAGATGATTATAAATACGATTCGGAAATAGAAAAACAAGTAGAAGATTATCGTCGTTTCTTGATTCTTCAACGGTATCAGCAAAGATTGTTGTCTAAGGCTAAAAATGGTATTAGTGAAGAGCAAAAGAGACAATATTATCAAGCAAATTTGCATAAATTTGTACTTAACGATTTTTTGATTAAAGGCATATTTTTAAAGGTGCCAAGTTATGCACCCAATATCGACGAGGTAGCCGATTTATTTCGTTTGCGTAATGAAGATGATTCTACTCTGCTTGAACAATATTCGTTGATGAATGCTACTCAATTTATTGATTTTTCTGAAAATTGGAAATCAGGAGAAGATATAGAACGTTATCTATCGATTGAGGCGAGTGAGGTTGAAAATAAGTTATCAGGTTCTCGTTTGATAGAAAAGAAAGACAGTGTATATACTTATTTTCTGAAAATTGTAGATTATGAAAAGTATGGATCAACAGTGCCTTATGAGTATGTAGAATCGACTATTTCAGATTTACTGCGAGGTGAAAATGATTTGAAATATATCAATAATTATAGGGATAGTTTGTTTGTTGATGCTAAACAAAGAAAAATTATTAAATACATAAAATGATGCAAAGAATACTATATATAATATGCTTGCTTGTGGGAATGGCATTTTCGCTTCATGCACAAGATAATGTAATAGACGAGGTTTTGTGGATTATAGGTGATGATGCTATTATGAAATCGGATATAGAAAATCAACGAATTCGTATGGCTGCAGAGGGTACAGAATTGTCAGGCGACCCTTATTGTAAAATACCAGAATTGTTGGCTATCAATAAGTTATTTTTGAATCAGGCAGACATCGACTCGGTTTATGCTAATGAAAATTCGGTTGTTTCGGAAGTCAACCAACGTCTGAATTATTTTATTGCACAAATTGGTTCGAAGGAAAAGGTTGAAGAGTATTTTGGAAAAAAAATTAACGATTTGAAAGAGGAATTGAAAGACTTGGTTCGCGATCAAATGCGTGTGCAACAAGTGCAATCGTCGTTGATGAGTGATGTAACCGTTACCCCCTCCGAAGTGCGTGAATATTATAACGAGTTGCCTAAAGATAGTTTGCCAAGTATTCCTGTGCAGGTTGAGATACAAATAATTACTATTCAACCTCAAATTAGTTTGGCAGAAAAAGAACGTGTTAAAAATCAGTTACGCGATTATAAACGTCGTATTGAGAATGGTAGTGATTTTTCTGTTTTGGCATTGTTATATTCTGAAGATAAATTATCGGCCGAACAGGGAGGAGAACTTGGTCTTATGCCTAAAAATCAGTTGGTAAAGGAATTTGCTAATGCGGCTGTGGCTTTGCCAGACACGAAAGCCGTGTCGGGTGTGGTTGAAACAGAATTTGGTTATCATATTATACAATTAATTGAAAAACAGGGAGATATGATCAATGCTCGTCATATCTTATTAACGCCTAAACTTGCATATTCTGAGAAAAAATCGGCATTGGCACGTTTAGATAGTGTGGCAGATTTGATTCGAAGTGAAAAGATAACCTTTGAGGAAGCGGTACCAACTTATTCTGATAATAAAGAGACTTTGCGTAATAAAGGTCAGATGGTGAATTTAAGAACAGGAACATTTAAGTTTGAGTATGAGCAATTGCCGACCGAAATAGCGAAAGTTGCCTATACAATGAAAATTGGAGAAATTTCAGAACCTTTTATTTATGTCAATGAAAAAGGGAAAGAAGTCGCTGCTATTGTTCGTTTAAAAGATCGTCATAAGGCTCATGTTGCTAATCTTAATGAAGATTATCAATTGATAAAATCAGCAGTGTCTGATATGAAGAAAGAAAAATTAATGCAAAATTGGATTCAAGAAAAACAAAAAACAACCTATATAAAGATTGATGAACGCTGGCAAAATTGCGATTTCACTTACGATGGTTGGGTAAAATAATGGTATGAGAAAATTTTTATTATTCTTTGCTTTTATTTGTTCTTTATGGGCAGTAGCTCAGGAAAAGAAATTGGTATATTTGGAGAACGCTAATGAGCTTTCGTTTGATTCAAAGCGTTCGAGTGATTATCAAATCTTGCGTGGAAATGTGCGTTTTCGTCATGATGATGCTATTATGAATTGTGATAGTGCTTATTTTTACGATAAAGTGAATTCATTTGACGCGTTTGGTCATGTTGTTATAAATCAAGGAGATACCTTGCATATTTATGGCGATTATTTACGTTATGATGGTAATAATCAGGTGGCTGCTTTGCGTAAAAATATACGTATGGTTAATCGTTCCATTACGCTTACTACAGATAGTTTTAATTACGATCGTGGTCAAAATATTGCGTATTATTTTGGAGGAGGAAAATTGGAAGATGCTTCTAATACGCTAACCTCCAGTCGTGGACAGTATTTCCCAAGTTCTAAGGTGTCGGTATTCAAAAAAGATGTGCATTTGAATAATGAAAAAATGGATTTGTTTACAGATACTTTGCGTTATAATACACAAACAGCAGTTGCAACAATTTTAGGACCTTCTCATATTTATCACGATAGTATATATATATATTCCGAAAATGGATGGTATGATACTAAAAATGAGCTTTCGGAATTGAAATATAAATCGTTTATCCGTAATAAAGATGGTATGTATATGACTGGAGATTTGTTGAAGTACAATCAGCAGACTAATATCGCTAAAGGATATGATCGTGTTGAACTTCGCGATTCGGCTAATTATATTTCTATCAAAGGTGATGAAATGGTTTTTTATGAAAAGGAAAAGCATGGTTTCGTGACCAAAAATGTGTTAATTACAGAGTTTTCTTCGACCGATTCTTTATATTTTCATTCCGATTCGGTATTTTATTCTACAACTATTGATACACTTGAAAATGTAGAATATTCAAATGTAGATGCCTATTATAATGTGCGTTTTTATCGTAGTGATATGCAAGGAAAATGCGATTCGATACATTATTCTACGCAAGATTCTATAATGGAGATGTATAACGAACCTTTACTTTGGTCGGAAGAAAATCAGTTGTCGGGTAATTTCATTAAAATATTTATGAAAGGGAAGTCGCTCGACCGTATTTTTATTGAAGGAAATTCGTTTATTGTTTCACAAGAAAAAATAGACACAACTAAGTTTAATCAAATATCGGGTAAGCAAATTACAGCGTATGCCGACGATGGTAAATTACGTAAAATATTGGTGGATGGTAATGCTCAGAGTTTGTATTATGCTTCCGAAGAAGATGGTTCTTATGTTGGGGGAAATAGAGCAGAGAGTAGTTATCTAACCATTTATATGAACTCTAATGGTAAATTGGATCGTATTGTAATGACTCCCGCATCGGAAGGTACGTTTAGTCCATTGGAGAAACTCAACCCTGAAGATTTGTTCTTGAATGGATTTGAATGGTTTGAAGATGTGCGTCCAAAGCAAAAAGACGATATTTTCTTAATTTACAAAAAGCCTAAGAAAACGAGTGTAGAAGTTAAGCGTGAGGTTAAAAAATCACGTAAAAAACAAGTAGGCTATCAAGTGGAAGAGGATAAATAAGATGAAAAAGTTAATATTTATTATAGTAATCATGATATCTTCGCTGCCAGCATTGGCTCAGGTAGTGCGCATCAATAATGGCTTGTCTATTTCTACTTTCTCGGGCAAAACCGAGCATGACGATCGGGCTTTGTTGAATTATTCGGGAGGAATAGGTTTAGATTATTTAAATAAAGACTATTATTTTCTTAATTCTGAAGTTAATTTTATCCGCAAAGGTGAGCGATACTATGATAATATTTCGCCTGTTGTGGAAGATGCATTAGGTTTTAAACGTTATTCAGAGTGTTTAGATTATGTATCGGTTTCAACGTCTGTTAATGGTAAATTACCATTAGGGAAATTTGTGCCGTTTATTGGAATGGGACTTCGCGGTGACTTCCTGATTAGCAATTCCATTCGAACCAAAGGAGAACGTTACGATGAATATTCTATGCTTGGAACACCTCGTCACGCTATGATAGGTGTCGTTTTAAATGCTGGTTTTTTATTTGATTTCCAGAAATGGGATTTTGGTTTTCGATATAGTGGCTTATTGGATTTCTTAAGTTCATATTCCAATAATAAGCAGCATGGTTATACCCAAACTATTGATTTTACTTTGGGGATTAAACTGAAGAAGAAAAATGAAATGTAATGATACATTTTGGGGAAATGGTTTTTTGTAAATCAAGAATATTAGATTATGAGTTATTATAATGTAGTAAAAAAATGAAAAGTAAGTGTTTATTAATCAGTTTATTATTCATCGGTTTATTATCGTGTGAAACTGATGATAAAAGAGAAAATGAAAAGGATTCATCTAAGGAAAATGCGGAAGTAGTTAGTGCTCCTTCAAATGAGCAAGATGATACAGTGAATGGTGAAGAAGGTGCAGCAGACGATGAAGAAGTTACACCTCCGGTTTATATACAGGAAGGCGCTTTATCTGGTGTATTCACAGTATCTGAGACGAAGAAAGTTAGATTTTCTAAAGGAAATTTACAGTATCAAGCAAGTACTAAAACTTGGCGTTTTGCCGAATATCAGTATGATATAGTAGGAATTGGTTATGAAGAAACAAATGATTATTGTTTCATTGGTGGAACTATATTGAGTAGTGATAATAGAAAAATTTCATCAACATATAATGGCTGGATTGATTTGTTTGGATGGGGCACAGGAGCAAATCCTACACTTGCAACTGATGATAGTAACAATTATTTAAATTTTGTAGATTGGGGAGAAAATAAGATAAGTAATGGTGGTAATGTAGCAAATGTATGGAGAACATTAAGTCCGTCAGAATGGTATTATTTATTGAGAGTTAGACCCCAAGCAAAGAATAAAGCTGGAATAGCATGTGTAGGTGGTATCAATGGTTTGGTAATCTTGCCAGATAATTGGAAATTGCCTTCTGGATTTCAGTTTACTCCAGGATTAGATATGGAGCATAATTATGGGGCGTATGATAATTGGGGAGTTGATTATTATAAAGAAATAAATAATTATACAAAATTAGACTGGCAAGTTATGGAGAAGGCAGGGGCAATATTTTTACCTGCAGCTGGCTACCGCGTTAATACAAGTGTATATACTGTGGGTGGATATGGATACTATTGGTCAAGTGAGAATTATAATGCAAAAAGTGCGTATTTTATGGAATTTCAATCGGGAAATCTTAATCCGTCAAATTTTTATGAGCGTTCTTATGGTCGAAGTGTCCGTTTGTGTGTAGATTTATAAGTATCGAAAAACTCGTGTCCGTTTGGCTTTTATTGTCGTGATGAGAGTCAAAAAACTGAGCTAGTATAAATTAATCCCCCTGAAAGTTCTCACTTAATCTTCAGGGGGATTATTCATATTCTAATGCTTATTTTTATTTCTTATTACTATTATCAATAATAGTCTTGAGATCTTCGTGTCTAAGGAGAACAAATTCTATTTTTTTGTCGCTAATGTCCGATTTTATAACGGCTTTGATTTCTTTATTCATTTTGTGTATTAGTTTAAAAATCTTTAAGTCCTTAGCTGGCATATTACCATTTATTAATTCTATTCTCAGCATATTCATAGCATCCTCATTGAATACGCCATTTATTATTATACCATCTCTTTCCATATTTGCGATTATCTCGTCATAATTATAAATCACAATTACGAAATCGACATATTCTTTTTCTATTTCGATATTAACACTTTTAAAAGTAGAATCTTTTTTAGCGAAATCTTGAATTTCACTAGTCCATGTTTCGAACGTAAATTTTTCATCTTCGGAAAGACCTTCTAAACATTCGTTTGTGCTATATAAATTAATGGAAAATAAGCAGATTAAAAGGACTGTAAGTTTTCTCATTTTGTGTTTTATTTTATTGTTATTATTTATTGAATACTTTTTTTAGCGTTACCAATACGTTTGAGTAGATTGTCGTAAGTTTGTGTATAGTCGTAATTATCTGGTAGATTTAGTTCTATCAAACGTTGTTTATAAGCCTTATTGATGTAGGAAGAAGTTTCTTCCACATTGCCTAGTTTATTGTAATAAAATGCCATGTTAAATAGGTGACCAGCTTCATAAGATTGGTCCAACAATTTTTTTGTGTAGGAAATAGCATTTTTGTAATCTCCTGTGCGACTATACGAAAAGGCTAAAAGTTCGTATATATTATGTATGTGTTCTTTATTTTCAGAGTATTTGTTGAGATAAAGTTGTCCGTGATTGATACATTCTGCATACATTTTTAATTCATATTCTACGCGTGACAGATTGTATAATCGTGTGTCGGTAGCCTTTATTTTATAGGCTCTTTGATTAAATTTAAGAGCGTTTGTGTAGTCTTTTATTTGGTAAAAACAATAACTTAAGTCGGTGTAATAAACGGCTTTTATTGTATCGGGTGAAGGAGCATTGATGAGTTGTAAGTAATGATTGATACATTTGCTCCAATCTTCGTTTTCTGTAGCTTCTGCAATTCTTTTAAGGTGAAGCGCTTCGTTGATTAAAACGATATTATTTTGCGTCTTATAAACGGTAAGGTAGTACTCTTCCTTCATATAAGGTTGAAGGTGCTTAAGTACGGAGTTTCCGAGTAGAACCGACGATTTTTCGCCACCAATAATACCACTTACGTTATGCAGATGAATAGAGCCGATTTTAAGGTCTTGGATATTAAAAGCAATTCCATCTACGATGCTGCCATCTGCCAATTTGCATTTGATAGAATCGAGATTATCATCTTCAGGTTTTATGCATCCAATTTTTCTTAAGATATTAGCGATGCTATCGGGAATAAGCAAATCGGAGCACCCAGTATCTAAGGTAAAATCAAGAGGATAGTTATTTAACTGACAAGTAATTTTGTAAATGCCATCTTCATTCCTTAGAGGAATTTTAGTTTGGGCATTTAAGCAGAGTGTTGCCAATAAAAATAATAGTGAGGTTACTAAGTATTTTTTCATAGTAGCTAATAACCAATATCATGTATTATATAGCAAAAATATAAAAAAAAACTATATATGAAACTCAAATCAGAATTATATTAAGTGTTTTTATAATTATTTAGGGATTGGAGAAGTGTTTGTTTTGTGGGATAATCAAAAGTAAGACAATATTAGGAAGTCTATTAGCCCATAAAATCCTGTATAAATAAATGAAAGATGCGTTTCCCTTTTATTTTTTTGTTTGACCAGAATTTTCTGAGCGTAGGCAATGCGGGAGTTTACCGAATTTTCGGTGATGTGCTACACAAGCACAGCATTTACCATGTCGAGAGCATTCTTTTGGACACGTACATTCAAAAAAGTCTTGTGTATCTACTGCTTTTTCTCTGTGGGGACAATTCATGATTTTGTTGAGTTTTGAAATGTTGTAAGATGTTTTGTTTGTTTTGAGAGCCACTAGGGGGACTCGAACCCCCGACCCACGCATTACGAATGCGTTGCTCTACCAACTGAGCCATAGTGGCAATTTCCTGTCACAAATGTAAATAAAAAGTTTTTAA
>Ga0247610_10005992_pt1 | contig 12716 bp, 10 predicted proteins | sample 174DNAGHGhighgp2_FD_193483 | JGI IMG/M metagenome (GOLD analysis project Ga0247610, IMG submission 193483) | Sheep rumen microbial communities from Palmerston North, Manawatu-Wanganui, New Zealand - 1742 DNA GHGhigh gp2 | ecosystem: Host-associated > Mammals > Digestive system > Stomach > Rumen...
GATAGCATGTTGATTTATGTCAACCTGAAAGTGGGGAAATGTTAAAAAAGTATATGCAAATGTATTTTTTTTATAATTTTATTCGTATTTTAGAAATATATGCACTATTTTTGCACCTTGATTCGGGCTAGAAAGTCCGTTTAAGCCTTTCCCAGTGGGGGTTGGCGTGTGTATGAGGATAAATTACACATTATATATAATTAATAGTTAATAACCAAAGAGAGAGAATTTATGAAACAAAGACTAACAATGTTTATGATCAGCCTCTTCCTCTTCGCAGGCAGTGCGCTGGCACAGACAAAAGTGGCCGGTACTGTGCTCTCACAGGAAGACGGACAGCCCATCATCGGTGCTGCTGTCAAGGTGGTAGGTACAGCTACTGGTATGTTGACTGACGTGAACGGTAAGTTCAACATTACTCTTCCGGCAGACAAGAATCAGCTCGAGATTTCTTATCTCGGCTATGTTTCTCAGACCGTGAATGCCAAGAACGGCATGCGCATCTTCCTGAAGGCCGACGCCAAGACCCTCGACGAGGTGGTGGTGACCGCTATGGGTATCAGCCGCGACAAGAAGGCTCTGGGCTATGCTGCTCAGGAACTGAATGCCGAGGATCTGAGTGTGAACGGTACTACCTCGCTGGCAAGTGCCATCCAGGGTAAGCTGACCGGTGTCAGCGTCCGTCAGTCTTCTGGCGCTCCTGGTGCTTCTGCACAGATCGTGATCCGTGGTGCCCGTTCGTTCGACGGTAACAACACCCCGCTGTATGTGGTCGATGGTATGCCTATCGCCTCTACGCCTGACTTTGGTACAGGTAACTCAGTGACAGGTGCCGACTTCACCAACCGTAGTATTGATATCAACCCCGAGGATATTGAGAGCATCAACATCCTGAAGGGTCAGGCTGCTTCTGCCCTGTACGGTATCCGTGCTTCTAACGGTGTGATCGTCATCACCACCAAGCGCGGCAGCAAGTACACTGCCAAGCCCGTGATCACCTTCACGACCGACATGAGTGCCCAGACGCTGAGCCGCAAGTACAAGCATCAGGCTGTGTATGCTCAGGGTAGCAGCCAGGCTAAGTACAACCCCAGCTCTTCTTCTACATGGGGTCCGAAGATCACCGAACTGCCCAACGATCCCACTTATGGCGGCAACAGCCAGGGACACCCCGGACAGTACTACAATCCTAAGTACGAAAAGGCCGGCATCGATCCTTGGGTGACTCCTACGACTTATGACAACGTGGGTGACTTCTTCCAGACTGGTTTCACGCAGAACGCCACGCTGGGCATTTCTCACCGTGTGAACAACGTGAGCTATGCTTTCGGTATCAGCGATTCTTATCAGAGTGGTATCATTCCTTCTACAGGCATGATGCGTACAGGTGCCCGTGGTGCTGTGGACTGGGAGATCAACAAGCAGTGGAAGACAGGTTTCTCTGCCAACTACACTTCTACAAGAATCAAATCTGCCCCTGGTGCTAACAACGGTGTGGTGAACGTGGTTTACGGCGCTCCTGCCGAGTACGACCTGAAGGGTACTCCGACACATGCTCCCGGTGATCCTACCGATCAGGTGTCTTTCCGTGCCACCAACTTCAACAACCCCTACTGGTGGGCTGATAACGACGAGTTCCGCCAGCACACGAACCGTGTGTTCGGTAACGCATACGTGGAGTTCTCTCCGAACCTCGGTCTGGGTGAGGACTATAAGCTGACCTTCCGTGAGCAGGCTGGTCTGGATATCTATACGACTGACAACATGACCATCGCTGAGGTGGGTTCTGCTTATAACACTAAGGGTGAGGTTGAGGACTTTGGCGTACAGCGCAACATCTTCAACAACCTGTTCACCGCTAATTTCACTGCCAAGCTCGGCGCAGAGAAGGAGTGGGATCTGGGTCTGTTGCTCGGTACTGAATTCAACCACGACTACACCCGCTCTTGGGACTACGATGCCTCCAGCCTGTCTTGGTACGGCCAGCCCGTCATCGAGAACGCTGAGAGCATGGACTACTGGAGCATGAGCCACGACAAAGACCGTTCAGTCGGTTTCTTCGGTCAGCTGACTGCCAGCTGGAAGAACATGGTCTATCTGACTGTTACTGGCCGTAACGATATCGTGTCAACGATGCCTCGCGGCAACCGTTCGTTCTTCTATCCCTCAGTGTCACTGGGCTGGATCTTCACAGAGCTCAACGGACTGAAGGACAACGACATCCTCTCATACGGTAAACTGCGCGCTTCTTTCGCTCAGGTAGGTCAGGCTGGTACGTATCGCGATAACTACTACTACACACCTACATACGGAAGTGGTATGTATGTCTATACGCCGATCAGCTATCCCATGGGCGGTGCTAAGAGCTATGTGCCTTACTATGTGTCGTTCGACCCGAACCTGAAGCCTCAGAACACAACCAACGTTGAGTTTGGTATCGACCTGAACTTCTTGAAGAACCGCATCCGTCTGGAGTACACCGCCAGCTATCAGAATGTGAAGGATCAGATCTTCGACGTTCCTACCGCTGGTTCAACCGGTTATCAGTACCTCCGTACCAATGCCGGCCGCATGACCTCATGGGCTCATGAGTTCTCACTGAATGCCGACATTCTCCAGAATAAGGACTACAACCTGACCCTTGGTGTGAACTTCACAAAGGTGAAGAACGAGGTGAAGGAGCTGGCTCCCGGTGTGGAGAGCATCATGCTCGGTGGCTTCGTTGAGCCGCAGGTTCGCGCTATGGCTGGATATACCTATCCTAACATCTACGGTGTCGCTTTCAAGCGTACCGAGGATGGTCAGCTGCTGCTGTCCGGCGGTCTGCCCCAGGGTACTGGCGATAGCCAGAACCTCGGTGAGTGTACTCCCGACTTCAACATGGGCTTCAACCTGAGAGCCAACTACAAGCGCCTGTCACTCGCTGCTACGCTCGACTGGCAGAAGGGCGGTAAGATGTATAGCGGTACCATTGGAACCATGAACTGGTTCGGTGCTTCTATGGAGTCTCTTGACTACCGTGACGGCATGATGGTTGCTGAGGGTATCGACGAGGCTACTGGTCAGAAGAACACCGTCGAGGTGAGCAAGCAGGAATGGTACATGGCTTATTGGGACATCACCGAGGCCATGGTCTTCGACACCAGCTACTGGAAACTCCGCGATGTGACACTGACCTACGATGTGCCTAAGTTCGCTGGCATCGACCTGAGCATCTTTGCTTTCGCACGTAACATTCTCATCTGGGCTAAGATGCCGGACCTCGATCCTGAAAACTCTCAGGGTAATGGTAACATGAGTGGTTACTTTGAGCGCTTCTCTGTTCCCTGCAGCTCCAGCTTCGGTGGTGGTCTGAAGGTCACTTTCTAATCCGAGGATGAATTAAGAAGATTATAACATCAGAAAATAGTAAGATTATGAAGATTAAATATTTGTTTGGCCTTGCGTTGGCTACCATGCTGTACAGTTCATGCTCTGAGGACATGATGGACCGCATTAATAAGGATGAGACCAGCAAGACCGCCGATAGGGTTGGAGCCCAGTTCCAGCTTACAGACGCAGAGGTGGCTACTGCCTATTCAGTGGTGAATGGTGCATACGCTTGGTATGTATCCTCTTATACAGAGCAGCTCTTCGGTACTGGTAACAACCAGCTGCTCAAGATCGAGCAGCGCCAGGTGTCGGAAGTGGCTGGTGCCACCACGTTCAACAACGAGTGGAACTCCACCTACAGCAACTTGATGAACCTGAAGCAGATGATAGATAAGTGCTCTGAAGGTGGTATGGACGAGGATAAGACAGACATTTTAGGTATGGCTCAGCTGCTGGCTGCCATCAACTGGGGTGTGCTGACCGACCTTCACGGTGACATCCCCTTCAGCGAGTGCTTCACAGGTGCCCTGGCTCCGAAGATTGATTCTCAGGAGTCTGTCTATAAGGCTATCTTCGAGCTGATCGACAATGGTATTGCCAACTGCTCAGAGGGCGGCAACAACGGTTCTAAGCAGGATATCATCTACGGTGGCGACACTGAGAAGTGGGTGGCTCTCGGCCACGCCCTCAAGGCTCGCTATCTCCTGCACACCTTAAACGTGAACAATGGTACTCTCAGTCAGATTGAGGCTGAGGCCCAGGCTGCCATCGACGGCGGTTTCGAGGGATTCTACCTTGGTAATGGAGCTTTCCAGTTCAATGGTGTGTCTGCCGACAATGCTTGGTCTGCTTACCAGTGGAGCCGCTATTACATCGGTTCGTCTACGACTGTCGACGACCTGATGCTGGAGCGCAACGACCCGCGTGAGCCGTGCTATAACATGTCTATTGGAGGCGACGTAGTTGGTGTTCCTGGTGACACAGAGCTGGCTTCTCTGACTCAGACTGTTAACGAGCCCGCATGGCTGGAGAACGGTGCCGCTAACCTCGCTATCATGAGTGAGTCGGAAATCTACTTCATCCTCGCTGAGGTTCAGGCCCTGCAGGGTAAGGATGCTACGGAGGCTTTCCAGAAGGCTGTCAGCAGCAATATCGCTGAGTATTATCAGATCAGCGGTGAAGAGATTGCCGATGAGGATATTGATGCCTATCTCGAGGAAATCGCTCCTCTGTTTGAGGCTGACGCTCTGAAGGAGATCCGCATCCAGAAGTATCTGGCTCAGACCCGTGGTGAGGTGATTGAGACCTACAACGACATGCGCCGTATCGGTCTGGACGAGTATCCCGTCAAGATGACCAACCCGAACAACAACAACGGTGGTAACCGCTGGCCGAACATGCTGCCTTATGGTGACAGCGATGTGGTGTCTAATCCTAATGTTGGTGCTGCTTTCGGTTCTGGCAACGACGCCGGTATGTACATCTTCTCGAAGAAAGTATGGTGGGCAAAATAATCTGATTGTCCGCTGACAGATACAATAAAAATGACTCCTATCCGTTATTGGTTAGGGGTCATTTTTTTGTCCCATGATCTTAACTGTCATCTAAAAACTATTCAATATGGAACTCAACGAACTGATTAAAGACTGTGCCCGCAGGCAGAAAAAGGGCTTGCACTTCATCCTGACGTCGATTCTCATCTGGGCGATGATCTGCGCCGTGCATCTCACCGATATGCCGATCGATACGAAGAATCTGATTACTTTCTGTTGCTCGGCCGTGCTGTTCCCACTGGCGTGGATGCTGTCGAAGGTGCTGAAGATCGACTTCGAGGGCAAGGGTAATCCGCTGACGAAGGCGGGCATCCTGTTCAGCATCAACCAGATGCTCTATATTCTCATCGTGATGTGGGTGTATGCTGCTGTGCCTGAGAAGATGGTGATGGTGTATGCAATGGTGTTCGGCGCCCATCTGATGCCGTTCTCCTGGCTCTACGACTCAAGGAGCTATATGGTCTTCTCCATTGTGGTTCCCATCCTGTCGCTCATCGTCGGACTGATCTATCCACCGGCTGTGCTGGCTGCCCTGATGATCGTCATCGAGGCCGTCTTTTCCGTTTGTCTGTTTCAGGAGTGCAAGAAGTAACGATGAGACTGAAAGCCCTGCCTCTTGCGCTGTTGTGCCTCTGCCTCTTCGGCTGTTTTGCCGACGAGGTGGGCGGCGTGTATCTGGTGTCGGAGGGTACGGGTGAAATGCCCTCGGCGAAGGATTTCGGTGCGGAGGTGTTCTTCCAGGCTGGAGACACGTGGCGGGCGTGGTCGTCGGCTTCGTGGCTTAGCATAGACCCCAAAGAGGGAAAGAGCGGGCGCAACGGTATCGTGATGAGGACGGTGGAGGCGAACCACACCAAGTCGAGGCGTGTGGCGACGGTGACCATCGAGTCTGGCGGCAAACAACAACTGCTGACGGTATGGCAACGGAACGACTATGCGCTGTTCGAGCCGAGGGAGTATGTAGTGGACGCTGAGGGAGGCAAAGTGAATATGACGTTCTCTTCGAACGTGTCGAAAGACAGTCTGCTGATCAGATATCTGCCTGTAAGCTGGCTTGAATGGGAGGACGACAGCGCCAAGACGCGTGTGGCCGACTGGAACGGAAAAGTCAAGACACTGGTGGCAAAGCCGAATCCAAAAGAGACGGAGCGGATAGCCTATTTCGTGCTGGTGCTGTCTGGAGAGAGGCGGATGGACTATCAGGTGCTGGATACTGCCAGGGTAAGACAGCTGGGCAGACCTTAGCGCTTGGACTGGAAGAAGGTCTGCATAAGCTGGCGGCACTCGGCTTCGAGCACACCACCGATGATTTCGGCCTTCGGGTGCATAGCCTTTGGGGCATAGACGTGGAAGCCGCGCTTCTCGTCGGCTGTGCCATAGACGATGCGGGGAATCTGTGCCCAGCCGATGGCTCCCGCACACATCACACAGGGCTCGACGGTGACGTAGAGCGTGCAGTCGGTGAGGTATTTCCCTCCGAGGGCGTTGGCAGCGGCTGTGATGGCCTGCATCTCTGCATGGGCGGTCACGTCGCAGAGTGTCTCAGTGAGGTTGTGGGCTCGTGAGAGGATGCGGTCTTTGCATACGACGATGGCTCCGATGGGAATTTCACCGGCTTCGAAGGCGGCTTGCGCCTCGTCGAGCGCACGCTGCATGTAGAATTCATCTTTTTTCTGCTGTTCTTCCATGCTGCAAAGTTAATGTATTTTTGGCACGAATTACGCGAATTTCACGAATTTTATACTGCTAATCATTAATTTTCGTGTAATTCGTGTAATTCGTGCCTAATTATTGCTATCTTTGCATACGAATATGGAATTTAAGGTTATTCATATCGACGAAACGGACTCCACCAACGGATATTTCCGTGAGATTCCGTGTCATTCCGATGCAAATATGGTGGTTGTGGCGGAGTATCAGACGGCAGGGAAGGGATGCGGAAGCAATAGCTGGGAGAGTGAACGGGGGAAGAATCTGACATTCAGTGTGTTGCTGCATCCGACGGAAATCAGGGCAAAATGGCAGTTTCGGATCTCCGAAGCGGTGTCTGTGGCACTCTGTGAGACGCTGGAGAGCCTCTTCAGACCCCTCAGTCCTTCGGACGGCTCCCCTGACTCTGGGGAGCAAGAGGTTACCATCAAATGGCCGAATGATATCTATGTGGGCGACCGTAAGATCTGCGGCATCCTGATAGAGAACCGTCTGAAGGGTAGTACGATTACCGACAGTATCGTGGGCATCGGGCTGAACGTAAATCAAAGGGAGTTCCTGAGCGACGCGCCCAATCCTGTGTCGATCTATCAGCTGACGGGAGAAAAGACGGACCGTGAGGCGCTGTTGCAGGCGTTTCTGAAAAAGTTGTCGGAGGCGATGGAGATGGAACCCGAAGCATTGTCTGAGGCCTATCATCGCCGACTCTACCGCAGGGAGGGGATGCATCGGTTCTCTGACAGTCAGGGTGAGTTTGAGGCAAAGGTGCTGAATGTGCTCGACGATGGCCGCCTCGTGCTTCTCGATGCCGAAGGCAAAGCAAGGATGTATGCTTTCAAGGAGGTAGTGTTTTGTTTATAGTTTACAGTTTATAGTTTATAGATGATTACTTTAAGTGATATAGATTATGGCAAGATTTAAGAGAATTCTATTGAAGTTGTCGGGCGAGAGCCTGATGGGAAAGCAGGGTTACGGTATCGACCCTGAGCGTCTGAGTGACTATGCCAAGCAGATCAAGGAAGTGGCTGAGATGGGTGTCCAGATCGGCATTGTGATCGGTGGCGGTAACATCTTCCGTGGGCTGAGTGGTTCGCAGAAGGGTTTCGACCGTGTGAAAGGTGACCAGATGGGTATGTGTGCAACGGTGATCAATTCGCTGGCATTGTCGTCGGCTTTGGGAGCCGTTGGTGTGAAGAACAAGGTGCTGACGGCCATCCGTATGGAGCCCATTGGTGAGTTCTACACGAAGTGGAAGGCTATCGAGGCGATGGAGCAGGGATATGTGTGCATCTTCTCTGCCGGCACAGGACAGCCTTACTTTACCACAGACACGGGCTCCAGTCTGCGTGGTGTGGAGATCGAGGCAGAGGTGATGCTGAAGGGTACGCGTGTGGACGGTATCTATACCGCCGATCCGGAGAAAGATCCAACGGCCACGAAGTTTGAGGATATCACGTATAAGGAGGTACTGGCGCGCGGACTGAAGGTGATGGATCTCTCAGCCGTCTGTATGTGTCAGGACAACAACCTGCCCATCTACGTGTTTAATATGGATGTGGTAGGAAACCTGAAGAAGGTGATGGACGGGGAACAAATAGGCACGTTGGTTCATCCGTAAACCTCCTCGAACTCGACGTATTCGCCGTCGGAGTGGTCGAAGATCTTGCGCTCCTGGTCGCGATCGTCGATAATTGTTACACCACTGCTCGTAGTCGTCTTACGGGCAGTGTCTTTTTTCTCTGCCTGCTGTTTGGGCTGTTCCTGCTGCGCACCCTTGAAGTAATCGTCGCCGAAGGGATTCTTTTCGCGTTTGGGCTGTTCGCGCTGTTCATACTGTGCCTGTGTGCGGCTCTGACGGCGTCCGCCCTTGCTACTTTTGAAATAGTCGTCGCCGAAGGGGTTTTTCTCCTTCTGTTCCTTCTGCTTCTGGTTGCGGTAGTAGTTGTCTTCCACTTCCTGACGCAGTTTTCTCACGCCACGATAGGTGAAGTTGATGACGAGCATGACGATGATGGCGATGGCGATGAGTCCGAAGATGATGGCGCCGATGATGAATTTGACCATGATTATTCAGGCTTTGTAGTGGTTTTATTGGTAGCGACGGACAGAATGACGTACCAGGCGATGATGACTGCGAGGCCGAAGAGACCTAATAATAATAAGATAGGTACGCACGAGAGGATGAAGATGTATTTGATCTCATTGCCCTTCCAGCCCCAATGCTTGAACTTCAGGGCGAACATGGGAATCTCGGCAATGAGCAGGTAGCAGCTGATGAACATTCCTGCGAGGATCACCCATTCAAGACCTTCGAAGGTGTAGCCGTTCTGGTCGAGCCCTACGACGAGGGAACCCCAGAAGAGGGCGTTGGCAGGTGTTGGCAGTCCGATGAAGCCGAGGGCCTGTCGCTCGTCGAGGTTGAACTTCGCCAGTCGTAAGGCCGAGAAGGCGGCCATCACAAAGGCGAGGAAGGGAATGAACAGCAGGTGGATGTGGAAGGAGCAGAGGTAGCTGAAGATGATCGCCGAGGGTGCAAAGCCGAAGGTGATGTCGTCTGCCAGCGAGTCGAGTTCCTTGCCGATGGGGGAGGAGACATGCAGCAGACGGGCTACCATACCGTCGAAGAAGTCGAACACGGCTCCGATGACGATGAAGAGCAGCGCCATTGCGTAGTCGCTCTGGAAGGCGAACCAAGTGGCGATGCAGCCTGAAATCAGGTTGCAACACGTGATCGTATTTGGAATATGCTTCTTCACTTTGAACTTTGAGCTTTGAGCTTTGAACTTTATGATTACTTCAGCTTGGCGATAACCGTCTGATCACCAGTGGTGGGCTGATCCATACGGCAGCAGACTTCAGTGCCGATGGGCAGAAAGACATCGACACGCGAGCCGAGCTTGATGAAGCCCATATGCTCATCGATGTAGCACTCCTCACCCTCCTTGGCGTAGGTGACGATACGGCGGGCTACGGCTCCGGCAATCTGGCGCACGAGGATATCCTCACCCTCGGGGGTGGTGATCATCACGTCGGCGTGCTCGTTCTCCTCACTGGCTTTCGGCAGCCAGGCCTTGTGGTAGTTGCCGTCCTTATGAATGACGAACTTCACCTTTCCATCGACGGGGAACCAGTTGGCATGCACGTTCCAGGGACTCATAAAGATGGAGATCATCAGTCGCTTGTCGTGGAAATACTCATGTTCATCCACTTCCTCGATGACCACGATGCGGCCGTCGGCAGGAGCCACCACCATTTTCGTGGAGTCGCCGTTGAAGTAGCGGATAGGACAGCGGTAGAAGTTCAGGGCCATGAACCACACCGTTCCGAAAATGATGATGAAAATCCAGAAAGGAATGACAGAGTCTATGAAATGGAGGAGCAACCAGGCGATGCCCGCCAGGACGATGGCGCTCAGAATGAGCTCCTGTGTTCCTTCGCGGTGAATCCTGATCTTTTTCAGTTTATTGATCCTTTTTCCCATTCGTTTCGTTAATTGTTCCGTTATTTGCGTGCAAAGGTACACAAATTTTGTGTAAGTTACAAACTTTTCTCGCTTTTCTTTTGGTAATTCCAAGAAATAGGTGTAACTTTGAGCCACAAAACTAAAAGAATTCAAAGAAAAAGATGGAAGATTTCGTACATCTGCATGTACATACATACTACTCAATACTCGATGGTCAGTCAGGCATCAAGAAGCTTGTAAATAAAGCCATCGACGATGGAATGCGGGGGATGGCAATCACCGATCACGGTGACATGTTCGGCATTAAGGAATTTCATGACATCTGCAACGATGTGAACAAAAAGCGCAAGAAAGAGGGTTTGGAGCCTTTCAAGCCCATTTTCGGTTGTGAGATGTATGTGGCGCGTCGCGGTGACAAGAATCTGCGCGACCAGAAAGAGGACCTTGGCGGCTATCACCTCATCGTGCTGGCAAAGAACTATCACGGCTATAAGAACCTGATCAAGCTCGTTAGCAACTCATGGGTGGACGGCTTTTACAACCGTCCGCGTACGGACCGTAAGGATTTGGAGAAATACCACGAGGATCTGATTGTCTGTTCGGCTTGTATCGCCGGAGAGGTGCCTGCGAAGATCCTGAAGGGAGCCATCGCCGGCGCCCGTGAGGCCATCGAGTGGCACAAGCGTCTTTGGGGCGACGACTACTATCTGGAGTTGCAGCGCCACGAGGTGAAAGACCCCACCATCCGCGCCAACCGTGAGACCTTCCCCTTGCAGCAACAGGCGAACAAGGTGCTGATAGAACTGGCGAAGGAGTACGGCGTGAAGCTGGTGTGTACCAACGATGCTCACTTCGTCGACAAGGAGAATGCTGAGGCGCACGACCATCTGCTCTGTCTCTCCACAGGCAAGGATCTCGACGATCCCACGCGTATGCTCTACTCGAAGCAGGAGTGGTTTAAGACGCAGCAGGAGATGAACGACATCTTCAGCGATGTGCCTGAGGCGCTGTCGAACACCTTGGAGATATTGAATAAGGTGGAGACCTACAGCCTCGACAACGACCCCATTATGCCGTTCTTCCCCATTCCCGAGGAGTTCGGTACGGAGGAAGAGTGGCGACAGAAGTTCACCGAACAGCAGCTCTATGATGAGTTCACGAGCGACGAGAACGGCCAGAACCAGCTCTCGCCTGAGGACGGAGAGAAGAAGATCAAGAAGCTGGGCGGCTATGATAAGATCTACCGCATCAAGTTCGAGGCCGACTATCTGGCGAAGCTCGCCTACGAGGGCGCCAAGCGCCGTTATGGCGATCCGATACCCGACGAAGTGGTCGAGCGCGTGAAGTTCGAACTGCATATTATGAAGACGATGGGTTTCCCAGGCTACTTCCTCATTGTGCAGGACTTCATCAACTCTGCCCGCGATGAACTGGGTGTGATGGTAGGACCCGGACGTGGTTCGGCGGCTGGTTCGGTGGTGGCTTACTGCTTAGGTATCACGAAGATCGACCCGCTGAAGTACGACCTGCTGTTTGAGCGTTTCCTCAATCCTGACCGTATCTCACTTCCCGATATCGATACCGACTTTGACGATGACGGCCGAGGACGCGTGCTGAAATGGGTGGAAGACAAATACGGTCACGAGAACTGTGCCCATATCATCACCTACGCCACGATGGCCACGAAGAACTCCATCAAGGATGTGGCGCGTGTGGAGAAGGTGCCCATTGCCATCAGTAACGCCCTCTGTAAGGCTATCCCAGATCGTCTGCCCGACGGTCCTGACGGCAAGGCAACGAAGATGAATCTGCCCAATGCCTTGAAATATGTGCCGGAACTGCGGGATGCGGAGGCCTCGAACGACTCCCACCTCTCCAACACCATCAAATATGCGAAGATGCTGGAGGGAACGGTTCGAGGAACGGGTATTCACGCCTGTGGCTTCATCATCTGTCGCGACCCGATTTCCGACTGGGTGCCTGTGTCCACCGCCGACGATCCTGATTTCAAGGGCGTGAAGACGAACTGTACACAATATGACGGACACGTGATTGAATCGACGGGACTGATCAAGATGGACTTCCTCGGCCTGAAGACGCTCTCGGAGTTGAAGGAAGCCTGCGAGAATATCAAACGTACACGCGGTATCGAGGTCGATCTCGACACCATTCCCATCGACGATCCCAATACCTACAAGCTCTATCAGGAAGGTCGCACCGTCGGCACGTTCCAGTTTGAGTCGGACGGTATGCGGAAATACCTGCGCGAACTGAAGCCCACCGTCTTCGAGGACCTCATCGCTATGAACGCCCTCTATCGTCCGGGACCTATGGGTTATATCCCGCAGTTCATCCGTCGTAAGCACGGTGACGAGCCGATTACCTACGATATCCCCGTGATGGAGAAATACCTGAAGGATACCTATGGCATCACGGTGTATCAGGAGCAGGTGATGTTGCTCTCGCGACTGCTGGCTGACTTCACCCGAGGTGAGAGTGACGCCCTGCGTAAGGCGATGGGTAAGAAGAAGAAAGACATCGTCGATGCGATGAAGCCGAAATTCATCGACGGCGGTGTGAGGAACGGCCACGATCCGAAGGTGCTCGAGAAGATCTGG
>Ga0247610_10005993_pt1 | contig 12714 bp, 11 predicted proteins | sample 174DNAGHGhighgp2_FD_193483 | JGI IMG/M metagenome (GOLD analysis project Ga0247610, IMG submission 193483) | Sheep rumen microbial communities from Palmerston North, Manawatu-Wanganui, New Zealand - 1742 DNA GHGhigh gp2 | ecosystem: Host-associated > Mammals > Digestive system > Stomach > Rumen...
ACATTCCCAATCCAGTCTTTCTTTCGGTTGTTGTCTCCGCGGTTAATTCCGTTTCCGTTGAATATGCCCGCTTCGTAGCGCAGCAGCCAGTGATGGTCTTCGCCCACGGGCAGCAAGTTGCCGCTCAGCAGCAGGCCTTGGTCGCGCCCGTTCGTATTGGCGCCGCCGCTGTAGTCGCTGTATCCCACCAGCTTGCGTGTGGGTAGTGCGTAGCCTCCCAGACCTACGTCCCACGGGTTCAGTGGGCTGTCGAAAGTGAAGGGTCGTTTGAACTGTCCTACCTTCACCGCGAATTCCTTCCAGTGCACCCACTCCAGTGTGTAGTCGCGCATGGCCGGTGTGCCGCTGAACTCTGCTTGCAGACGATAGCGGAAGTCGCGCAATACGCTGCCCGAGACGTAGGCGCGAATGTGTCGGGAGCTGAAGCCCTCGCCTCCATGCTGTCCTTTCTGGTCGGTGTATGTGTATTGCCCGACGAGGTAGCCGCCAAATTGCGGCGCACTGACGTATCGCGAGACGTCGCGCCCATATTGCAACTCATCACCTTCGGCTGTTGCTGTGCCTTCCATTCCGCGGGCAATGGCTCGGTTGAGCGGCGTAGTGAGGAAACCGCTTTCGTATTCATCGCCGGCTTTCGTTGTGGCGAAGGCGGAGCATAGCGCTGCGAGAAGTAGTATGCGTCGCATGGGGTAGGGACTATGTTAAGCTTTGTTCTCGATGTAGTTCACAATCCATGCGCCCACCTCGCGTGTGCCGTACTTCGCGCCACCTTCCACCTGAATCTCAGGCGTGCGGACATTGGCGTCGAGCGATGCCTTTACAGCCTCGCGCACCAGTGCGCCTTCGGCTTTCAGACCGAAGTACTCGAACAGCATGGCCACGCTGAGTATCTGTGCCAGCGGATTGGCGATGTTCAGCCCCTTGCCCTGCGGCCACGAGCCGTGGATGGGCTCAAAGACAGGCGTGCTGCTACCCGTCGATGCGCTGGGCAGCAATCCCATGGAGCCCGTGATGCATGAACCTTCGTCCGTAAGAATGTCGCCAAAGGTGTTCTCCGTCACCATTACGTCAAAGAAGCGCGGGTCCTGAATCATGCGCATGGCAGCGTTGTCTACGTACATGAAATCTGTCTCCACGTCGGGATACTCCGTCATCATCTCCTGTGCCACTTTTCGCCAAAGACGACTCGATGCCAGCACGTTGGCTTTGTCTACCACTGTCAGATGGTGGCGGCGCTGGCGTGCGTACTGGTAGGCTACGCGCAGGATGCGCTCCACCTCAGGGCGCGAATAGAAGTTCGTGTCGTAGGCTTCGTCGGTGCCCTCTTTCTTCTCGCCGAAGTACATGCCGCCAGTCAGTTCGCGGATGCAGATGAAGTCGGCACCGCGCACCAGCTCGTCCTTGAGCGGCGACTTGTGAATCAGGCAGTCGAAGGTTTCCACCGGTCGTATGTTGGCATAGAGTCCCAGCTTCTTTCGCATGGCCAGCAAGCCCTGCTCTGGGCGTACCTTTGCCGTCGGGTCGTTGTCGAACTTCGGGTCGCCCACACTGGCAAAGAGCACCGCGTCTGCCTCCTTGCACGTCTGGAACGTCTCTTCGGGGAACGGGTCGCCCACTTCGTCAATGGCGTGTGCGCCGCACAGCGCTTCTTTGTACGTCACCTCGTGTCCGAACTTGCGTGCTACAGCGCTCAATACTGCCACGCCCTGCTCCATAATCTCGGGGCCGATGCCGTCGCCGGCCAATACTGCTATCTTCAGTTTCATATCTTTTTCCTTTTATAATTAGTCATTCAACCATAGTTTTCCATTGAAATATCGAAGGTGAGTTAAAGTATCAAAAATGCCATCATGTTCCGTAGTATAGTACACATATATATTATTACCTTCTATTTCATACTTACATACTCTGATGCTACCATGTTTATACCAGTTACATGTTCCGTTTTCATTAAAAGAAAATTTATCATACGGCTTCTCGTAAGGGTCAGTCACCCACTCTTTGCTGCAAAGTTCCTCTTTTGTAATGGCGGGAACCAGCGTCTTTGCTGCTTCAGCGACGGGGACGTTTAGGATTTGGCTCTTGCCAATTGACTTGCCATCGACACTCACTTCGATGAAGAATGGCATCTTGGCAAAATCTATGCCACGAAACGTTTCTGCATTTCCAACCGTGAGCGACAGCACACCGAAGTCGTTGCTCGTAACCTTCTGCGTGCCCGTGTACAGCACGCCGCCCTTGGAATCTGTGATGGTGGCCGTGGCATTGACAGTTACATTGGCTCGCGGCTCGCCTGTGGCCGTGTTGAGCAGAGAGACTTGATAGCCGATTTGCGCCTTTGCGCCGAGCGAAAAGAGCGAACATAATAGCACATTCAGAAACAAATTCTTCATAACTTTTCTTTATTTTCGTGTAAGTGAATAAATCGTGGAGTTGCTTTTCATACGATATTGCAGGGCGGTCTCGCTCAGATGCAGCACGTCAAGCACCAACGTCTCCTTTGTCTCATCTGTGAAGGTGAGAAGGATTTGTCCGCTTTGCGGACTGTTTGTCTCATAGGTGAAGGGCACTCCGCAGAGCGAGCCAGTTCCGTCTGCTTCGAAAACGAGGGTGATGTCCTTCTCACCGTCCTTGCCTGTCCACGTTCCCACGAGTGTTATGTACTGCGTCTCGCGGATGGGTTCTACGATATCTATCGTCCTTGGTTCTTTATGGAACACGGTGTCTCGCACAGGTATAGGCAGATAGGCTCCGGCGCGGTAGTTCGTTCCGTCTGCAGTCACCTCGCCCGTGAACGGATAACTGGCTACGTATGTGGCGACTCCATTCGTGGCGGCGAAGATGACAGGCTGAATCTGTACTCCATTCTGCACTTGTGCAGGAGCAGCTCCAACGGTACATCCTGCGTAGTGGAACACAGGACGGACGGTGAGTCTCCGTTCGTCAGACGCGGGAACGCTGAATTCGGTGGAAAGGCCCACGGGCTCTTTTGCGTTGGCGGCTATCGAGCCTACGTAGATGCTGTCCAGAATTTCGCGTGTCTCTTCGTCCAGAATCTCAAATCCTGATTCCAGTTCGTGGGCTATTGGTTGGCTGGACTTCGTGGCTGCCGAAACTTCGGCAGCCTCTCTTGTGGGCATTTGGGTACCTCGCGTAGCCATATATTCGGGGAAGAGGCGTAACGTATGTGGCGCAAAGACGTTCGAGACTTCGAAAATTCGATGCTCCTCCACGTCTCCTCCAAGAAAAAATCTTCGGTTCAGCACATAGCCTTCGAGGGAGAACCTGCTTGAGGCTCTCAGTTGGGCGTTCCCGTACAACTGCGGATTATACTCGTGCATCTGGCGTATCATTTGAAGGTTGACGCTCCCGTCAATCTGAGGTCCGACCTTCATCTTTGCTCTTGCTCCGGCTACGTCACCCACCAGCACGAAGTCGAGTTGTAGCAGAGGGCCGAAGAATACACTTCCGTCCAGCGTTAGGTCTACTTTTGCTTTGTTCTCGAATGGTTGTCCTTCGTCGGCACCCTGCAATTGGAATGTGTCTTGCTCGTTGTGTCGTGTCCAGATGACGTGCCGGCGATACGTACGTTCCATATTCAATCCCAGCTGCATTTCGGCTGATACGTTGGCAAAGGCTCCAAATGCGGCGCGTAGGTTGAGTATGCGGTAGAAGGTGGCTATGTTGCGCTGAAAGAGCAATTCTTCGTAGTTGATTTGGCTGCTTTCATCTGCTTTGAGTGAAACGTCGAAGTCAAAGCCATATTCGACATCAATGTCGGCGTGATAGTAGTGGTTGGCCAACGACATCACTACGTCTCCGTGAGTTACAATATTGCCCGATACGTCGATGCTGCCAAGTTCTCCCAAAGGAATCGAGGTGGAGAGGCTCAGCCCTTCCTGTACCGGAGCTTTCCGCCGGCTGCTTGCTGCCTGCGTCTGTGCAACCTTGCCAGCGAAAAAGAATTTGCTAAAGATTTCGTCTAGGCTGACTGGAGTCAATGTTACGCAAATGGCGCCTGCTGTAGACTGAACGGAAATGACTCTTGCACAAAGTCCATTGGGGAACACTGCTGACAGCTCGTATTCGGCATTAATACCGCAAAACAGCCTTTGGCCCATAGTGGGTAGGATGCTACGTGGGGTATTCGGCCGATAGTAGATAGACGTACCTTCAGTGCGTATAATCCACCGGATGTCGGCTTCTGTAAGTTCTTTGACGCCCTGTTGGAAGTCTATCTCGTTTCGTTCACCGAAGGCCACACTGTCTATTTCTGCTAGAGGAATCACCATCACCGTATCGCGAGAGTAAAAGACTTGCGAGACAGGCTCCTCATAGAGAAGGCTGTCCTTGTCATACGGAGAACACACCACACTGTCCAGACGGTCGGAGTAGAAGAGATTCACTTCTCCCGTATTGCGGAAGACCAGTACCTGTTGAACTGCGTCTTGCGCCGTCAGAGACAAGGTGAAAAGCGTGGCGAATACTACAAGATACTTTCTCATGGCTTGCGGATTTTAATCGTCTCGTTCCCAATCTGCAGCAGCATCACGCTGCCAGACGGTGATGGCAGCGAGAGACGCAGGACGCCATTGGCGTCGGGCTTCTCGCGGAGCGGAAGTTCCTTGCCGTCCAATGCAAAGAGCCGCACGTTCTGTTTGGCGTCGGAAAGCTGGACAAAGAGTCGGCCATTTTTTACTGAATACCCTTTCAGACTTTGTCTGCCATTCACATCTACAATGCCTGTTACTTCGGAGTCTCCGATGGTGTATTTCCTTACGTTGGAAATCTGCCATCGATCATCGCTGATACTCACGACTGGGCCTTCGAACGTGATGCGCGGCCTTTTCTCAATGGGAAAGACGGCGTAACTTCCGTCCGATAGATACACGATGATGCAGTCGCGCGGCTTGGCCGATGCAGACAAAGCGAAGGCCAGAATTAGGAGAAAGGACAATATGTATTTCATTTCTAGAGCCAATTTAGTTTTCCATTGTGATATAAAAACTGTCTATCCTCGGTATGTTCCCCATAATTAATCCATAAAAAAAATAAATTTCCCAATTGATAATACGTAAAAGGGTAACGTTCTATTTCTGTTTTCCCGTCGTATGTATGAATATAAGTATGTGTTCCAGTCATGTCTCGATTAAAGGAATATATATCTTTTTCGTATCCGACATTTTCATATGTGACCCACTCTTTGCTGCAAAGTTCTTCCTGCGAGATGTCTGCCACCAGCGTCTTTGCGGCCTCAGCGACGGGGACATTGAGAATTTGGCTCTTGCCAATCGATTTGCCATCGACACTCACTTCTATGAAGAATGGCATCTTGGCAAAATCTACGCCACGAAACGTATCTGCATTTCCAACCGTGAGCGACAGCACTCCGAAGTCGTTGCTCGTAACCTTCTGCGTGCCCGTGTACAGCACGCCGCCCTTGGAATCTGTGATGGTGGCCGTTGCATTGACAGTGACGTTGGCCCGCGGCTCGCCCGTGGCCGTGTTGAGCAGAGAGACTTGATAGCCGATTTGCGCCTGTGCCGAAAGGAGGCAAAACGCTGAAAGGAACGTGAAAAGAAAAAATTGTTTCATAGTTGTGAGAAAGAAATCGTCTTAAAAGTTGAATGCTTCATTTCGCCGAAATGTGTATGTGTCGTGCTCTTTTACCCATTTTTCTGCGGCGCGAGTTTCTGCTTCCTGCTTGCTTATGACATTTTTTTTCGCCTGCTCCAGATTTTTTTTCATGTAGGATGCGGCGTCTTGTGAGTTCATCGTAAACTGCTTTGATGCGGCGATTTTCCGAATCTTTCGTTCTGCCGCTTCTTTGTGAAATGCATTTATGTAGGTCATTCCTCATCTGTTTTTTGGGGAAGTAGGTGCGTGACATATTTTTCTTTCAGCGGCAAAGGTACAAAGAAAAATGTGATTTCCAATGCGGCAACCACGAATAAATGAATGGAAGAGTAGGAATGCGTCGGCTTACTGGCGAGTGAGCGACAGCTTCACACCAATGCCTTCGGTTTGCAAGCCGATGGGCGGATTCTGTTTCTCGAGTAGAATCTCTACCGTGAGGAGTCGAGGGAAGTCCGTGAGGAGACGGCTGGCAATGCGGTGTGCTGCGTGCTCCAGCAACAGGCTGGGCGTCTGCATCTCGTTGCGGATGGCCGCTGCAATGTCGGCATAGCTGACGGTCCCGCACAAGTCGTCTTGAGTGAAAGTGCTTTCGTCGGCATCCACAAGGAGGCGGAGGGTGACGAAAAAGTCGGCACCCACCGTCCGTTCCTGCGGCAGCACGCCGTGAAAGGCATGGAGCCGCAAGTGGTCGATGTGGATTTCGTAAGTCATCAGTTGCTGGTTTCTTCCTCTTCGGGTGCAGCGCCAGGGATGTATTTCTTCAGCGCTCGAGCCACGCCGGTCTTCCACGAGTTAATGCTGTCGCTGTCCAACTCGAGCGAGCCGACAAGCCGGATGACGTGGTCGAGCGGCATACGATACCGCAACACGCCACTGATGAGTTTGGCGTAGTTCCAGTATTCGGGGTTGAACTTCTCGCTCAGTCCCTCGACGGTGGTCTTGTAGCCGCGTTTGTTCTCGAACTGGAAGTCGTAGCGCTTGCGGCCTTCGCGGTCGATGTGCTTGATGATGCGTCCGCGCACCACGCTCTTGGGCAGCGAGATGCCTTCCTCGTCGTCCATCAGGCCGGTGAAGATTTCGTAAGGTTGATTATCCATGAGTCCCACGAAAGCCACCCACTTCTCTTTCTGATTTTGGAAGCGTACCACGTCGCAGTCGAGCACTTCGGGACGCGTCTCTATCATGGGCGTGATGGGACTTGCTAGGTCGGCTGTCTTGAGGAAGCCTTGCTGGAGCAGCGTGCAAAGCATGTTTTGCGACAGTGCCTCGAATTCTTTCTTCGTGTAGCGCACGTCGGCAAACACTTGTGCCAGTGTGCTCTTGTTGTTCTCCTTGACGAATTTCTGGTTTTGGCGTGCCTTCTCTTTTGCCTTGTAGAGCGTGTCGATGCGCTCGGCCGTGTATGGCTGGTACGTCTCTTGGTGTACGAAGGCTTCCAGCGGCAGGCGTTCTGTCTGTGTCGGTTTCTCGGCAGGCCAGCCCATGGTGAGCGTGGCTACGGGGAAGACGAGTTGCGGCAGGCCAAGTGCCTCGATGATGTCTTGCGGCTGATAGATGGTGGTGCCCAGATAGCATACGCCCAAACCTTCCTCTTCGGCCAGATTGCAGAGCGTCTGTGTGTAGAGCAAGGCATCAGTGGCGGCGTTGATGAAGCCGAACATATTGTCGTAGCCCGGAGTGGCTTCGCGTTGGTTGCACCAGTCGGTGGTGCGGCGGAAGTCGGCACAGACGGTGAGTAGCACAGCAGCACCTGTGGCACAGGGCTGATTAAAGTGGAGCGAAGCGAGTTTCTGCTTCTTCTCCTCGTCTCGTGTCACCACCACGCTGTAGAGTTGCAGGTTGCCCATGGTCTGGGTTCTGGCGGCATCTTCCAATAACTGATTCAGCAGCTCATCGGGAATGGGCTGCTGAGTGTATTTGCGAATAGTTCTCCGTGTCTTGATGTTCATGGCTTGTTCTTTATCTTGTTTTCTAATTCGTCGAGGCTCTTCTTGAACTCTTTGTCGAACTTCAGTCGGTTCTCGATTGTCTTGACGCTGTGGATGACGGTTGCGTGGTTGCGGTTGCCGACCAGGGTGCCAATCTTACAGGTGGTGAGCTTCGTGTAGTGCTGCGCCAGATACATGCTCACTTGCCGTACCAGCACGATGTTGGCCTTACGGCTCTTGCCGTAAACGTCTTCCTGCCGGATGTTGTAGTGCTCGCACGCCGTCTCGATGATTTGGTCCATCGTGATGTGCTTGGCACGCTCGGCGCGGATGCTGTGTTTCAGCACTTTCTGTGCCAGTTCCATGTCCACGTTGCGGTTGTAAACCACCGAGTATGCCAGCAGGCTGTGTACCACGCCTTCCAGCTCGCGCACGCTGTCGGACACGTTCGACGAGATGTAGTTGATGACGTCCTGCGGAATGTTGAGTCCGTCGTGTCGAATCTTGCTTTGCAGAATGTCGCGGCGCAGTTTCTCCTCGGGGCGTTCCAATTCTGCCAGTAGGCCGCACTTGAAGCGGGTGAGCAGTCGCTCCTCCATGCCTTGCAGTGCCACAGGTGGACGGTCGCTCGTCAGTATTATCTGCCGGCCGTTCTGCCGCAGGTGGTTGAAGATGTGGAAGAAGGCGTACTGTGTCTTGCTCTTCGTCTCGCCCATCAGCTCCTGTATGTCATCCATGATGAGCACGTCTATGCTCTGATAGAAGTGCATGAAGTCGTTGAACGTGTTGAAGCGTCGCGAGTCGGTAAACTGTACTTCAAAGAGGTTGGCGCTCAAGTAGAGGACGCGTTTCTCGGGGTGCAGTTCTTTCACGCGCTGTCCGATGGCGTTCACCAGATGTGTCTTGCCCACGCCGCTGGGGCCGTAGATGAAGAGGGGGTTGAAGGCTTGCTGGTTGGGATTCTGTGCAATGGCCTGGCCGACGCTGCGTGGCAGCTTGTTGCTGTCGCCTTCGATAAAGTTCTCGAAGTTCTGCTTCGGGTTAAGCTGTGAGTCGAGATCCTGTGCTTGTCCGACGGCCTGCAGCATATGCGGCCCTTTGTTGGCGGGACGTGTGGCGGGACGTGCTTCCTCGGCCGTCAGCGTGTCGCTCTCCAGCGTCACAGTCTCCTGACTCACCACTTCCACCTGATAGTCGATGCGTGTGCCTGCTCCAAAGACGCGCATGATGACAAGATGCACCAGCTTGCGGTAGTTCTCCTCCAGATATTCGAAGAAGAATTGCGAAGGTATATAAACCGTCAGCACCTTCGCCTCTTCGTCGAAGGACTTGAACTTCAGCGGCAAGAACCATGTCTTGTACTGCTGATCGTTCACATTGCTGCGGAATAACCCTTGGCAACGTTTCCACAATATCTGTGGTGAATCTGCCATTTACGTCTCTTTTTTATAAATATTAAATAAGGTAAGCAGGTTGTTGCTTTAGCCTGTTTTGTTCTGCAAAGGTATGGAGTTTCTGCGAAACCGCAAAATCTTTTTTGTTTGTTTGCGTTTGTAAAAAACGATGCGCAGAAAGCCCTAATATATTGTATTACAGAACGTCCGCGGCGGGTGGCTGAAGCGTTTCTTGCTGCGTGCTCCTTCTTTACTTCAAGTCGCTGGTTCTTAGTTTGTTATTCCCTTTTTACTCTGCGGGGCGCAGCATTTTCAGTGGGGCGTCTAACTTGCGTAAAATAACCTTTTTAAGTGGCATTCTCGCAGTCCCTTTTTTGCGCGCTCTTAATTAGGACAAACTTTAAATAGGTTGTTTTACTGCTTCTTCCCGAAGACCGAAAAGTGAACGTACCGCTTGGGATTCTTTTTCAGGTCGGTGACGAGGCTGTCGGCGCTCTGTACGGTATGGTTCAGATTGTTGTAGAGCGCAGGATCGTTCATCATTTTACCCAGCGTGCCGTCGGGGCTTTGCATCTGAGCCATCATCTCGTGAATGCTACTTATGGCGGCGTTCACGCTGTCCATGGTAGCTTGGAGTTTCAACTGGTTGAGGTTGTCTGTCAGGGTCACCACGTTCTCGCCGGCCTTGTTGAAGGTCGTTGTCATCTGTGGTATGTCCTTGCTCAGCAGCTTGTTTAGTTCCTCGCTGCTCTTGTTTAGGTTAGACGTCACCTGCTCAGCGTTCTGCATGATGAGGGGCAGGTTGGGGTTAGACACCAGCAGATTCAGAGTGGCTATCAGCGTGTCCACGCGAGCCACCACTTGCTCCACCTGTGGCATCATGTCGGCGGCCTTGCTCATCAGGCCCGAGCCGTCGGAGCCTTGTATCGTGTCGCCCGGCGCGTATGCCTCAGTGAGGTTGTTCACCAGCAGCAGGTTGAGCGTGCAGCCGCCCAGCACTGCCTCGTCTAACTTGGCTGTGCTGCCTTTGGGGATGCGCAGTCCCTTGTTCACCGATATCTCCACCAGCACTTGCCCGGGCTTCGAGTAGTCGTAGAGCACATTGCTCACAATGCCGATGTTGTATCCGTCGGCATAGACTGTGCTGTTCTTGCTCAGCGCCTTTGCGTTGGCAAACTTGATGTAGTAGGTGCTCTGCGTGCTGAAGAGTTTCACGCCCTTTAGGAAGTTGATGCCGAAGAAGAGCAGCACCAGTGCCGCCACTCCCGTCAGTCCTATCTTCGTCTCTTTCGATATCTTCATTTTGTCAGGCTCTTTTTGTATTGTGTGAATCCGTTGTAAATGCTCTTAGCCAGTGCGGCCTGCCCTGCGGCAGAGAGGAGGTATTGCTCTTCGGTGGGGTTGTTGATGTACCCCAGTTCCACCAGTGCACTGGGCATACTTGTGGCGCGCAGCACCAGGAAGCCGGCCTGATATACGCCTTTGTCCACTCGCTTTGCCGTTGCCTTCAGCTGCGACTGTATGTTCTTGGCCAGCCGCACGCTCTTCTCCATGTTCTGGTCCTGCATCAGTTCGAAGATGATGTAGCTCTCGCTGCTCTTCGGGTCGAAGCCCTCGTAGCGCTCCTCGTAGTTGCTCTCCAGCGTGATGACGCTGTTCTCGCGTTTGGCCACCTCCAGGTTCTCTGCTGCGCGGTGCATACCCAGCGTGTATGTCTCCGTCCCCTGCGGCCCCACTTTGGCCGCCGTGCTGTTCACATGAATGCTGATAAAGAGGTCGGCTTTCGCCTTATTGGCTATGTGTGCGCGTTCGTTCAGTTCCACGAAGACGTCCGTCTTGCGCGTGTAAACCACTTTTACGTCTGGGCAGTTCTTCTCCACCAGTCGTCCCAGCTCCAGCGCCACGGCCAGATTGATGTTCTTCTCCTTACCTTTGCGGCCTATGGCTCCCGGGTCCTTCCCGCCGTGGCCTGCATCGATGACGAGCGTGAATGCCTGTGTGCCGAGGCACAGCAACAGCGCGAGCAGTAGGGTGAGTGTTCGTTTCATCTTGTCCGTTTTGCCTGCAAAGTTACGAATAAGCGAGCGAAAAGAAAAGAAAAGCGTAGATTTTCTTTCCTTTTCCGAGCGTGAGTAATTTGGGCCGTCAGGCCAAAGTTGCGAATAGGCGAAAAGAAAAGCGTAGATTTTCTTTCCATTTCCGAGCGTGAGTAATTTGGGCCGTATACATATATTATATATAAGGTGAGTGAAATGGAACACAACGTAGTGTCATTCTGAGGGAGCAAAGCGGAGGAAGAATCTCAGTCCGATGCGGCGAAGAGTTTTCTCTTATCGTCGGGATGAAAAGAAAAGGGACGACTGTAGGGGATTTGCTTGTCAAATTCCGTAAAGCATCACGTGGCGATTTTCACGCCTTGCAGTGGCATAAAAAATGCGACGCGTCGCATGAGCTCATGCGACACGTCGCGTGAAGAGTTGCGACACGTCGCTTGAAGCATTGCGACGCGTCGCGTGTGAGATTACTTAACGAGCACTTTCTTGCCGTTCACAATGTAGAGGCCCTTGGCGAGCTTCGTGTTGGGGCTCAGGGCGTTCGATACTCGGCGTCCGGAGAGGTCGTAGATGGCTCCGGCGGTGCGGCTCTGCTGGATGTCGGCGATGGATGTCTCTGTTTCCACGCCTCCCAGTTCCTGTGCGAAGATGCCTGCGAGTGCTACGTCCCAGTAGCGCAGTTCGGCAATGTCTATGACGCCTTCCTCGCCGTCTTCGTCGGCAAAGAAGTAAGCTACGTCGCGGAGTATCCACTTGTCGGCGTTGGCCGATGTGGAGCTGCCAATCTTCTGTCCGTCGATGTAGGTGGTGATGACGCAATCATCTACTGCGAAGATGATGCGGTGCCACTTGCCTTCTTCGATGACGCCGCCGTAGCCCAGACCGCTCGTATTGATGCCGAGCTTGTTCTGCTTGTTGATGAAGAGGCTGGCGTCAGTATTGTTCAGCATGTTGCTCTGGAAGAGCACGTTATAGACTCCGAGTTGCTTGGGTCGGATATCCATCATGAAGGTGAAGGTTCTCTGGTCGCCGCCTTCCTGGTTGTGAGCCAGCTGCAGGTAGGTGTCGATGGGGACGGTGATAGCTCCGTTGGTCTTTGTCGGACCAGCCACAGGCACGATGCCGGCTTCAGCCAGGTCGTCTTTGACTACGGGCTTCTTGTCCTCTCCCTTCACGGCTGCACGCAGCACGGCCGAACCAGTGCCTGCCAGCAGGTCGTCGGGATTGTCGAATGTCCATACGCTGACGGGCTCGTCCATCGGGTCGTCATCCCATTCTTGTTTCACTGCGCCGAGAAGTTCCACGTGTGCGTCTGTGAGCGGCACATCCCAGAATCGTACTTCGGCCACCTCGTTGTAGCCGTCCTCGTCGTTGTTGTCGGCAAAAAGAAGGGCCTGCGCCTTCATGGTCCACAGTTGGAAGTTGGCTGAGGTGCTCTGTCCTACTCGCTTTCCGTCGATATAGGTGTATGCAAAGCCGTCTTTCGCTACGAATACGATACGATGCCATTTGCCTAACTGCAAGAGGCCCTTGTATCCGAGGCCGCTGTTGTTGAGGCCTACCATGTCGTTCTTAATGAAGAAGGCCGCGTCGCTGTTGTTGCTGGGGTTGGTCTGCAGCAGTGCGTGGTAGCCTTGGAGTGCCTCGGGCTTCACGTCGAAGAGAACTGTGAAGTCGGTCAGTTCGGTTGCATCCAGATTG
>Ga0247610_10005994_pt1 | contig 12713 bp, 6 predicted proteins | sample 174DNAGHGhighgp2_FD_193483 | JGI IMG/M metagenome (GOLD analysis project Ga0247610, IMG submission 193483) | Sheep rumen microbial communities from Palmerston North, Manawatu-Wanganui, New Zealand - 1742 DNA GHGhigh gp2 | ecosystem: Host-associated > Mammals > Digestive system > Stomach > Rumen ...
GAGGGGCTTTTTGTTGATCAGGCCGAAATTAATTCTGCTCCCGAACAGCTTGTAGGAAAGTCCAGTCTCAAGCCAGGCTATGTTCGCTACAAGGATATTGACGGCGATGGCAAGGTAACCGCCAATGAAGACCGCAAGGTACTGGGTTCGATGACTCCCAAGTTCTACTATGGACTTAATCTCTCAGCGTCTTACAAAGGACTGGATCTGTCGATTCTTTTCCAGGGACTGGGTGGCCATAAGCGACTGATTGGTTCGTATATGGCTTACGCGTTCTATAACGGTGGACAAATACAAAAATGGCAAGCTGATGGTGCTTGGACTGAAGCCAATCCAAACAAGTGGGCAGAATACCCGCGCATCGAGACAATGAACATGAACCATGTGAATGCGCAGACCTCCGACTACTGGGTGCGCAATGCAAGTTATCTGCGCTGCAAGAACATCCAATTGGGGTACTCTTTGCCTAAACAGAAGGTTCGAAAAATAGGCATCGAGAATGTTCGACTCTTCTTCAGCGGACAGAACCTCTTCACATTTAGTTCATTCTACAAGGGATGGGATCCCGAAAACGAAATAGGTACCGGCGATGCTCCATCTTATTATCCTATCACCAGAATATATTCATTCGGCTTGAATGTCAAGTTCTAAGTTTAATCCATTAAGACATTTCAGTTATGAAAACCTATAATTCAATTCGCAATATATTTAGGGCTCTCGCCCTTGCAATGATAGCCATGGTTGTGCTGGGCAGTTGTTCTGATGACCTGTTGGAGAAGAACCCTCCCTCAGAAATCTCTAACAGCAACTTCTGGACTGGTGAAAGCGATGCCATGCTCGCCTTGGTAGGATGCTACACCTCATCGCATGGCTGGAATCACGACAACTTCGATTCTCCTCAAGGCATGCTTTATCTGGACTTTGCTGGCGGCAACGGCACCGAGAAGGAGAACTTCACTTCCCTCATGTGTAGCACCAATACTTTGGCGACCAACAGCAATCTGCGCTACTATTGGTCCAACGCTTATACAAATATCGCCAACTGCAACACCTTCCTTGATAACATCGAGTCATGCAAAATGAGTGAGGACAAAATCAAGGCTTGGGCTGCCGAAGTGAAGTGCATCAGGGCTTCCTTCCTCATGAAACTTGCCTTCCACTACAAGGATGTCCCCATGCCTCTCACCACACTCAACATTGAGGAAGCCAATACGATTGAGCAGACTCCCCAGCAACAGGTTTATGACCAATGCGAGAGAGACTTGCTTGAAGCCATCTCCCTTCTGCCTCTCGAATATCCTTCGTCAGACTATGGCCGCTATACACAGGGCGCAGCTCGTGCATTGCTTGGCCGTCTCTATCTGGCCGAAGAGCGCTGGGCTGATGCTGCCAGTCAGTATCGTGCCATTATCAGCTCAGGCATGTATGAGATTGACAGGAGTAATGGTAGTGACAGCTACGAAAAACTCTTCTGGTATGGAGGTGAGAATAGCAAGGAGCAACTCTTCTTCATCAACGGTGCCAAAGGCCAATACACATGGTCACGCTACATTTACCTCACTCCTGAGACTTATGGTGGATGGCACCAGTTCGCTGTCTATAACGAATTGGTCAAGGAATACTTCTGCAGCGATGGCCTGAGCATCGAAGAGTCTCCGCTCTACGACAAGGCTGACCCTTATGCCAATCGTGACATCCGTCTCTACGCTTCGGTATTCCTTCCTCCTCTGGGCAGTTATCCAGGCACCGAGTTCAAAGGTCAGGTTTACGACTGCTACAACGGTGGTTCGAGCAGCGATGCCTACAACAAGTTCAATCTTTTCAATGGATATTGCCCCAAGAAAGGCCTCGACCCTTCGAACGAAGACATCTGGAGTGCTTATGTATATGTTCCCGTCATTCGTTATGCTGAAGTGTTGTTGAGCTACCTTGAGGCAGTCAACGAGTACGCACCTAACGAGGTCGATCAGACACTTCTCGACCTTACCATCAACGATGTTCGCGACAGAGCTTTGTTGCCAGGACTTAGCAAGTCTACGCTTTCTAGCCAGCAGGCCGTGCGCAATGCAGTTCGCAAGGAGCGTCGTGTAGAGTTGGCTTTCGAAGGTCTCCGTCTCTTCGACGTATTGCGTTGGGGAATTGCCAGTCAGGAGCTGAACCACACCTTCACAGGCGTGATGTTGAGCGATGATCCCACAGCTCACAACTATGGTGGCAACTCAGCCCGTGATGCCGATGGTTACTATCAGTTCGAGCAAAGGGCTTGGGCTTCGCACAATCGCTATTGGCCTATTCCACAGAATGACTTGAACGTGAACAAGAGCCTTGTTCAAAATGAGGGTTACAATTGATATGTTGACATACTCATTCCCTGTATCAGACCAAGTGTTTGGTTAATATAAAATGTGTGTTGAGGGGGAGAAGTTATACTTCATGACTTCTCCCCGTTTCCCTTTTACCTACTTAAATCAAATTATTATGAAGTATTACAATCTAATTGCATGTATTGCAGCATTGACTGTGATGCCAATTTGTGCCCAGGATTTTTCCATCCCTGTTCTCGAAGATGACGAACCTATGGCAACAGGCAAGTTTGAACCTACGTGGGAATCGCTCAGCACCTACGAGGTGCCGGAATGGTTCCGTAATGCCAAGTTCGGCATTTGGGCACACTGGGGGCCTCAATGCGTGGAGGGCTCGGGTGACTGGATGGCACGAGGCCTCTATCAGGAAGGTTCGAGCCAATATGAATATCACCGTGAGCACTACGGACATCCTTCAGAGGTAGGCTTCAAGGACATCCTGCCCCTTTTCAAGGCTGAACGTTGGAATCCTGATTCGCTGGTGCAGTTCTACAAGGAGATTGGCGCACAATATTTCTTCGCGTTGGGCAATCATCACGATAACTTCGACCTTTGGGACAGCAAGTACCAGCGCTGGAACTCGATGAACATTGGTCCACACAAGGACATCCTGGCAGGATGGGCAGCAGCTGCCAAAAAGGCAGGTTTGCCCTTCGGCATCTCGTTCCATGCCGACCATGCGTGGACATGGTACGAACCTTCTCGCCGCTACGACACCAAGGGCGACAAGATGGGCGTGCCCTACGATGGCTGGCTGACGAAGGAAGATGGCAAGGGAACATGGTGGGAAGGTTACGACCCGCAGGAACTCTATGCCCAAAACCATCCGCTGAGCGAGGGCACTTGGGCAAATGGAATGATTCATCGCCAATGGGGATGGGGCAACGGAGCCTGCCCTCCTTCGCAAGAATTTGCCACCAACTTCTACAACCGCACCCTCGATGCCATCAACCGTTACAATCCCGACTTGCTCTATTTCGATGTCACCGTGCTTCCCTTCTATCCCGTAAGCGATGCAGGAATGAAGATCACCGCGCATATGTACAACCACAGCATGGCTACCCACGGAGGAAAGAACCAGGCAGTAGTCTTCGGCAAAATATTGGAGAACGACCAGCAGCGACAGGCTTTGGTTTGGGACGTGGAGCGAGGTGCCCCGAATGAGATTCAGCCCGAGCCATGGCAATGCTGCAACTGCATCGGCGGCTGGCACTACAATACCGGCATCTATGAGAAAGGCACCTACAAGAGTGCAGCTACGGTGGCCAAGCTGCTCGTCGATATCGTTTCGAAAAACGGCAATATGCTGCTCTCAGTGCCTCTTCGTGCCGATGGCACCTTCGACGAGAAGGAAGAAGCAATCCTGAAGGAATTCGGTGCATGGATGAAGATCAACAAGGAAAGCATCATCGGAACACGTCCATGGAAAGTGTTTGGCGAGGGACCCATCGCCGAATCAACGATAGCCATCAGGGCTCAAGGCTTCAATGATGGCAACTATGCCAAGGCCGATGCACGCGACATACGTTTCACCCAAACCTCGAAGTACATCTATGTTACCCCTTTGGGTTGGCCCGACAATCATCAGATCATCATCCGTTCATTGGCAAAGAATAGCAAACTCCACCCAGGAGGAATCTCGAGAGTGGAGTTGTTGGGATACGGCAAACTGAAATATGAGCGCACGAAGGAGGGACTCGTAGTGACATTGCCCGAATTGCCGCTCAATGGCATTGCCCCTGTTATCAGAATCAAAAAGTAGCATGCCGATTATCGAGCGGAAACAGCCTCCCTGAGCACACGTTTGCACTCGTCGAGGTTCGAGCTGAATAGCGCCTGATAGATGGCATCCTTGAGGCGAGCATTCTGCTGCTGCAGGTCGATGACCTGGCGCTGCAGATCATTGACTTCATCAGCTGAACCATAGTATTCGCTAGGCTGGTAATTACCTGCAGGTGACGTATAGGCATTGTTGTCCGACGTTAGCGTATTGACAGCAGTGCCTTGTTGATTGTAGCCTTGCTGGCCATAGTTCTGCTGGCCATTGCCTCCCGTCTCGCGAATGTCACTGAATGCACTCCAATAGTTGGCATTACGATAGGCCGAATATGTTCCGTAGGGCACATAGAGGGTAAATGGCACCTTGTTGTTGTCATTCAGCGGGAAAGCGGAAGGAGCCACTGTCGGGGGTTCGGGGCTATTGACATAAAGCGCCTTCATCGCTTCGCAGTCCTCGAAGGCTTCGATACCGATTTTCTGGACGCTGCGTGGCAACGTGAGCTCGGTGAGCGAACTGCATTCCTCGAACGCCTCATCGCCGATGCTTGTTATGGCATCGGGAAGATTCACGGTGGTCAGGCTGCGACACTTCTGGAAGGCAGCATTGTCGATGTAGGTCACGGTGGCTGGCACGGTGACGGAGGTTAGGCTGCGGCAATGCACGAAAGCCGACTTGCCGATACCGACAACGGTGTAGCGTGTACCCTCAGCATCGGTGACCTGGGTAGGAATGACAAGGCTACCGCTCACGTACGAAGCATTGCGCTCGGTGTAGTACATGCGCGACACCTCGCACTCATTCTTCGAAAGGACATTGAAATAAAGAACTCGTCCGTCGGACATCGTTGCCTGGAAATCATAGGCCATCGCCTGAAGGGTGGCGGTTAGGACAAGGAGCAGAGTGAATAGTTTTTTCATAAGTATTGTCTTTTTATAAGTTTCACGGTTTGACGCCGCAAATATAAAGATAATTCCCGACACTTCCAAAAGTATCGGGAATTTTTTTTCGTGCAAAAGCAATAATATCGTCTATTTTTTATTGTGTAGCGTACTTACGTCCATTCTGGACTTTGATGCCACGTGTCTGTTCGGTGGTGCGGCTTCCATCGACACGGAAAATGTACTGCGTAGGAGCCTGTGCCGCAGCAGCTACTTTCTCGACACCCACCGTCTGTCCTGTCTTCACAGCATATTCTTCCTGGGCCTTCTCCATCTGTGCACGGAAGGCGGGGCTGCCCTGCAGGGCGCAGAAGCCGATGCTGGCGGCCGTACGGCTGGCATCGACGTCGCTCTGCCAGTGGGCACCCACGATGACACGGCTGTTGCAATAGTCCCAGCCGCGCTTGAAGATCTCGTTGGCACGCTGTGGAGCTATCTGTGCAAGCAGCAGGGCAATGCCCCAGCCGCGCAGCGAATGGCCGGAGGGATAGCTGCCCTCGCCACGAAGGTCGTCCTCCTCATGTGAGGGCATGGCGTCGTCGAAACGCTCGAAAGGACGCTGGCGGCCATACTGAGCCTTGCAATACTTTCGCATGGGGTCGGTGGTGGCGAGGCTGGTTTCGAGCAGCTTCCAGATCTCGGGCGTATCCTCGGGGGTGATGGTCAGGCCAAAGGCTTCGGCATACTGTCCGAAGACCTTGATGTGGTCGTTCCATTCGGCATCGGCAATGGCCAGAGCGACGCGCTCGGGGTCCATGCGCTGCTGCTTGCCCCAGCAATAGCGGACAATATCGTTGGCAAATTCGGGGCTGTCGAATGCGGGAGGCGCGGGCATGATTTCATACAGTTCGGGCAACTCGTTGAGTTCGAAATAGGGCTGCACAGATTCGTCCTGTGCGCCTGCGGTCATCGTAGCCAAGAGAGCGGCTGCGACCAAGGTCATGAATTTTTTCATAGTGGTTAAATAATTAATGATAATTCGCGATAATTCGTGTTGAAGTTCAGTTACTTGATGATAATCTTCCGACCACGGTTGATGTAGATGCCGGGTGCCGTGGGCTCGCTGCTCAGTCGACGACCGTCGAGGGTGTACCATGCGTTGTCCCCCGCCGAAGCCTTGGTGACGGAGTAGATTTCGCTGATGGCCGTCTCCTGACCGTCGAAGTTCAGCACGCAGGAGCGGACGAGGTCCGGCGAATCGACATCGCCTGCGGTAAGCTCACCCTGCAGCTCGAAGTAAGCGCGGCAAGCATTCACGGGAACATCGGTTTGCGGGTAATAGAGCGTGTTGCCACCGCCCAGATACAGCTTCTTGGTGTCGCCAGCCTCGAGTTTGACAGGCGAGAAGGTGCCGAGCATGAATACGTCGGTAGCTTCGTAAGAGTCGGGTTCGGTGGCGCTGATGGTTACGTTTCGGAAGGTAGGATCCTTGACATCGCCAGCACCGTCGGTCCACTTCACGAGGTAGGGCTTACCAGCCTTGACGGATTTCGGTTCGGAGAAGCCGATGGTGAGCGTAGAGCCGGAGAACGAAGTATCCTTCTTTTTAAACTGCATCACCGTAGCGCCTTCGAGCGGTGTACCCGTATAGTCGGTGATATCGAACGGCAGGCAGAGGGTGTTCCAGCTGCCATCGTGGTAGAAGGTTCGGCCAGTGAGGGTCAGGTCGATGGTCTTGCCGCTGAGGTCGGCGAGCAGAGCCGTGTTGTCCTGGTCGTCGGGTAACGAAACGGTAGAGAAGATCGGCACGGTGTTGGTGCCAGCGGGGCAGACGATGTAGGCGCTGCAGCCGTCGAGGCTGCTCACGGAAGAATTGGCCTTGAACACCTCGTTGTCGGCATCGAGCAGCATCGTGGTGCCATCGTCGGCGATGCTGGACTTGAAATAGGTGCCCTTGAAGGCGTATGCCGTATTGTCGGCATAGCTGACGGTGGCAGGATTGGGGCAAGAGAGGGCCACTTCGTCAAACACCAGTTTCTCGACCTTCGAGGGTTTGATGAGATAGGGGACGCCTGCCGCGAGACGCTTGTCGGCGACTTCGGCAAACTGCATCTGGTTGTTGGCGATGGACTTGTACTCCATCAGGACAACATCGTCGCCGAACTTGGCTTGCAGCTCGTCCTTCGTCAGGGAGAAGGGCAGGCAGATGGTGTTCCATTCGCCGGCATGCAGGGTGCGGTTGACGACCGTCGTCTTGCAGATCTTGCCGGCATGGTCGCCGAGGCTGGTGGCGGTGGCACTGGCGTCGTGCGTGTAGTCGGAGGCCATCATGTTGTCCTTCAGCTGGTGGATGGCCGTGTTGAGCCAGGGATTATGACTATTAATGAATCTCTGGAGGGCATCAAGAGCAGCCTCGTACGAACCAAACTTTGATCCGGTTACCCAATACAAATAATCTACATTCGTATCCCAACCTGCGCCACCCTGGTCTTTAGGCGTATAGTTGAGTTTGCGAGTAGCTTCCATCTCGCCAGCTATCCTATTAAGATGGTACGTCATATTATTGGTCAAACCAGTACCGCCATTGGCATCATAATAGATCTTATCCCATCGATCGACAAGAAGCTTGACAAATTCGGGGCTGTTCTCCACCATAGTTTTACAGAACCGTGCCAGGAGCGTTGGATTATCGGGCCACTTGCCATTCTCAAAGATGAAATGATTGACCAGATTATTATCATAACCTGTGAAATTGCCGTATGCGATATCAAAATCCCAAAGAGGGCCAAGCTTCAACTTATCACCGGGATTGATGTCACGGTAGGCATAGTTGCTGATCAAGCCATCGAAATTGCCGGTAATCTCATTGGCAATAAAATAGGCGACAGCCGACTCTATATCGACATACTTGAACAAACCTGTGGCCTCCGAGAAGTCGTAGGGCGCATTTCGGAAGTTGAGGATTGTGGTGAAGTAGTTCCGGATAGCGGCTGCGACATCGTCGGTGTAGTAGTCGTCCTCGGGGTTCTTGACGTTGAGGGTGAATTCTTTATTTCCAATACCATCGAAATTGATGTGAGGGTCCTCGATGAACTTCTCTTCAGTCGAAACGCCTTCAACAAACCAGCCTTTGTCCTCATCAATTTCGATACGCCCTGTCTGAATCTGCACATGATCGGAAATCTGATAGGTGCCGATATATTCGTTGTTCAGCACCACATCGACGAACTTATAGGCAGGATAGAAAGGCATGGCCTTGATACCTGTCTTGATTTCATATCGGCGAGCCACCTCAGCGGTCAACGCATTTCGGAGCATGGTCTTGTCGGCAACATTGGCCATCAGCGTCCAGTTCTTGGCATCGGCATATTCGTTGGTGCCGTCTTCCTTGGCAAGGAACTTTGTCTTGCTCGGGAACTTCAAGCGATAGGCCTTCTTGGGGCTGCTCCATGTGGAGTTGCCGCGGCCACGGATGGTGGTCAGTTCGTCGCGGCTCTTGATGCTGCCTGCTGCGTCCACCACCTTGATGCGTGCCAGGCGATACTCGTCGGTCTTTGTTTCCCATTGACCATAGTTGGCTCGCAAGGCGACATTGTTGGTGCAATCGGGTTTTTTGGCGATGATGTTGTTGCTGATGGGGGTGTCGTACGACGAACCACCCTGCAGCTTGACCAGATAATAGTTGTCGTTCTTGTCGCCCGTGGTGTTCTTGTACTCCATCGGCTTCGAAGCGACACCATTTTCATACTCCACTTCTGCGTCGAGCATCCAGATGTAGATGGTCGGGGCACTGGTGAGCTGCTCTCGATTAGCAATTCTTTCGTCAGTTTCGGCTTTGGATGTCGGGCTACTGATGTCTTGTGCGCTCGCGCCTGTAGCAAATGCACAAGCAAGTGCCAACAGGCAAATTGTGTTTTTGGGTTTCATTTAGATGTGTTTTTATATTGTGAAAAAATAGAATAATAGTCGTGGGTAAAAGATCTTGGTTAACGAATAACGTGTGATGTCTGCCAGGGCCGTGTGCAGGTCCTGACAGACATCTCGTCTATTGTATCATGGTCTTTATACCTTTAAATATATATATACCTCGCTGCGAGGGTTTGCCGTTGAGTCGGCGGCCATCGAGGGTGTACCAGAAGGAGTTTTTTTCGGAGTTATCAGAATTCTCTGAGTTCTCCGAAATCGAGCGGATACCCGTCTCCTCGTCGCCGAAATTGAGCACGAAGGCCTTGATGCCCTGTGCCTCATCAAAAGGTTCGCCCGCCGTCAGGTCGCCCTGCAGCTTGAAATAGGCTCGGAAAGCACCAATTGTCACTGCTTCACTGGGATAATAAAGTGTATTGTCAGCACCAAGATAAAGCACCGTGCGGTCGCTATAGTCCCCCTCTTCGCCGATAGGTTCATAGGAAGGCTTCGTCCCCTGCGTCAGGTAACCGGGATTGCTGGTGCCGCCGTCGATGCGGGCATATTCTGCATCAACGTGATTAGCGTCAAAAACGGTACCTGCACCGCCTTTGAGATTATCACAATCTCGGAACATAGAAGCCGAGGCTGTCACCTTTTCGAGTGACCATCCATCGCTTACCTTGATAGTCACCAGAGGACGACTTCCACCGAACATCTCGGTCATGTTTTCGACATTCGACGTATCGAACGACGAAAGGTCGAGCTCCCAGTATCCTGTGCCGCCGAACATCTGTGCCATGTTCGTAACCTTACGAGTGTCGAAATGGGACACATCGACCGAACCAAGGTCATAACAATGGCTAAACATATTGAACATGCTCGTCACCTCGGATGTATTGAAGTTCTCCATGCCCGTGATGCTACTCACGTTCGAATTAGAGAACCAGCTGGAACAGTTCTTGGGACGTGCGTTGGCAAAAGACGAATCGAAGACCACCTTTTTGATGGTTGGGGAATCAAACCTGTTCCATCCAGGGACAGACGGTGTGTTGGAGGCATCCCACGATGTCACTCCGTCGGGTGCCTCGTCGGTCATCTTGAAAGTCAGAGTCGTGCCGTCGAGTTTGGCCACCGCGTAGGTCACGGGCTTCTTCTCTCCCACCGTGAGGGGCGAATAGAGGCCAGCGAACGACACTTCGTCGGTGGTGACGGGCCTCGACGTGTTGCTGATGGTCACGTTCTCGAAGGTGGGGTCGGTGATGGAATTGCCGCTCGTCCACTTCACGATGTAGGGCACACCGGCTTCGATGCTGGTCAGATTCTCTTCATCCTTGGTGAAGTTGAGCGTCAGGGTTCCATGGGCGAAAGACGATGTTTCGAGCGTCTTGACCGTTGCTCCTTCGAGCGGAGTGCCAGCAAGGCTGCTGAGTGAGAACGGCAAGCAGAGGGTGTTCCAGCAGCCGTCCTTCCAGAGCGTGCGGCCCTCGAGGGTGACATCGGCCGTCACGCCATCGTAGGTCGTGAGGACGGTGGTGTTGTCTCCATTATCCGTCAAGGCCAAGGAGAATGAGACTTCGATAGCGGCATCGGCATCGGGCATTACCAAAGTATAGGAACCATCAGCGTTCGAGGTGAGTGTTCCCCCGGTAGTTGTCACGTTGCCAGCGGAGCAATCGAAGGAAGCAGCCAGAGAGAATGTAACCGATTTATCTCCAGGGACGTAGTAAACGCCACCGTAGGCCATCAGGTTGCCACGCATCTCTATGATGTCCGGATTAGGAGCGTCACCTTCGAAGATGAGCGTCACTCCTTCTGTATTACAGCTGAGTGTATAGGCACATACGTCGTTGGCTACTTGATTGTCTCCACTATTGTTCCAACCGCCTATGGCTTCCAGCTCGTTTGCCTGCTTAACATAGTAACAATCGGTCGCCTTGTAGTCATTATCGCCAGCAATGGTCCCATAATAATGTGTACCCTGCACAAGAGAACCCGTATATAGGCTATTGTATATATAGGGGGTATGACTACCCTTATAGTTCCATCCAGTTATGCCTCCATTGTATTCAGCCGTAGTAAAGTTTCCGTCAACCTCAATGCTGGCAGCACTGGAACAATAAAAGATCACACTGCCATTACAACCCGCAATGCCGCCATGGTAACGCGCACCATTGACAACGGAGTGAATGGAAACAGACGATGTGGCATGGCAGTTCTCTATCCTGCCTTCGCTATAACCTGCTATACCGCCCACATGCAGATAGCCGGCAAAAGTGCTGCCTGTGATGGTCAGATTCTTGACGACTGCTCCATAGCTTATCAACCCAAAGACTGACTGATAGTTGTCGGTTTCTGCCGTACCAGTCTTGTTGATGTTGATGCCACCGATGGAGTATCCACCGCCATCGTAAACACCATAAAAATATCGATACTCTTCGCCGTAATAGCCGCCTATGGGCGTGAAGTTGTTGACTGTACCATCGAAGGTCAGATTGGCTGTCTGCTTGAAATAAATACCTTTGTAAGTCTCCCCGTCATTCACCCGGGTGGCGAGCTGATTGAGCTGGGCAGTATTACTGATGAGATAGGGGTCGGTAGCTGTTCCACTTCCCTGGGTCCATAACCCTGCATTATTGACGAAAACCTTTGTGCTCACATCGCTCGCCTGGCCGTCCTTGACAGCGATGGCTGACACCGTCGTCGTCTCGCCAATGTCGAAAGAGTTCTCATATAGTGTACTCTCCGTCGAGGGTGTAGTTCCGTCAGTGGTATAGTAGATGGCGGCTCCCTCGGTGGGGCACGTAATGGTGACGGTTGTAGCATGATCGAAAGGAGTGACACCACTGATGTCGGGTGTTGCTACCTCCGTAGCATAATGGATCACCAGCTTCTGGAGCTTGCAATGTCCGTTTTTCCCCCCGACTGAAAATGTTACTGCCGAGGTTCTTCCCGTCCATGTATCTTCTCCATAAGTATAAATTCGTTCTTCGAGCATACCCGTGTCAGGGGTGTAGATACCACAGTCACTTGACACTTCATTATGGTAGGCCTGGCCAAAAATGAGAATTATTCTCACAATGTCTTTATCGTTTGTGGAAGATACCGACACCGTATTGCCGAAATAGACGCGTACAGCCGTACCATTGTCGTAATACCTTGGCAGGACTCCGCGGTCGTTTGCTCCGCGGGCAAACTCCACCTTGCATCCTGTGCCTGAAACTTCTTCCACCAATTGGCCATTGGTGAATCCTTGTTCGCTGAGGTCGATAGTCTCATCCTGTGCCCACGCCGCCAGGGCAAACGTGAACAGCAGGATGATTGATGATAAGATTGTTCTTACGTTCATGCTCGAATTATTTGATCAGAATTTTCCGCTTGCGGAACCGCATCCTTCAATAACGCCAAAGTTCCCCTGCCCTATTCGAGCAGGAGGAGATTGGCGAATCAGCTATACTTGCTTCGCGTTTGCATTTTATGGCTAAGGTTAGTACAAAGGAGTTGTTTGTCGCTTGTACGTCGCTCGCAAATTAGTCGCTGAGGTTAATCTTGTAACCCAGGGTAACCTGGAGGGTGACGTTCTGCATATCCTTATCTTCGATGGTCTTTTCCTTGTTGACGTTGGTCACGCCGATGTTGAAGCGCGAGTCGAGGTAGAGATGGTTTTTCCATTCGTAGCTGATGCCGACGGGGATGGAGAAGTCGAACTTGTTGAAGTCGGACTTGCAGCTTCGGCTCATGCTGAAGGTGTAGTCACCATCGTTGTCGAAGGTCACCTCGCCCTCCATT
>Ga0247610_10005995_pt1 | contig 12713 bp, 11 predicted proteins | sample 174DNAGHGhighgp2_FD_193483 | JGI IMG/M metagenome (GOLD analysis project Ga0247610, IMG submission 193483) | Sheep rumen microbial communities from Palmerston North, Manawatu-Wanganui, New Zealand - 1742 DNA GHGhigh gp2 | ecosystem: Host-associated > Mammals > Digestive system > Stomach > Rumen...
CATCATTTGATTAAACTGAGCCATCATAGGATGATTTTGTAGTTGCCCTCTTAAAAACATATTTATAAGCATCTGTATCATTTCACTTCTCCTTGTTCAGGGTTAGCGATTTTCTTTTTGATAAGTTCTATTTCTTCTAAGATTTTCTTGAGATCCGTTTTTTCTTCTTTACCTTGTGAAAGAGAGTAATTTTCAACCTCTATATTGCCGTCATTATTCATACGCCGTATATAGACCTCTTTTTTATCTCTATTGATTCCAAGATAAAAAACATTCGGCATCACATTAAGCCCGGCAAGTTCTTCAGGTGATTTTACAAAATAGCAAGAGGCTTGTGATTGAACCTGTTGCGTTACGTTTTGAATAGGCTGTTGATAGCTATTATAGCCATTGTTAAAGCCAAAATTATTGTAATTGTACATCTTTATCTCCTAACATTTCTAATATTAAAAGCATTTGTAAACGTGTAAAATAAAACATAAGCTACCTCCGTGTTACAGAGATAGCTTAGCCATTTTAGGAGAATAAAAGAATTGTGTTAGGTTTGCTCTTGAGGTGAAGTCATCAAAGCCTTTATAAAGAACATATTTATATATGGTATTGCTCTTGTTATGATGTTCTCTTGTAGTGTTGAAACATATCTTTGAGATAAACTCAAATTATAAGCCATCACTTTATGAGGTGTTACTTTTTCGCCGCAATATTTCATTACAAGATACTTTTTATCAAAATCAGAAAGAGGGAGCTTATTGATAAAATCCTTTAAGACTTCCTTATCAGGATAGTCAGCTAAAAAATCTTGAATAAATTCCCTCTTAAAATTACTCATTTTTTTATAACGCTCAATAAACCACGAGGCGCTTTAGGAAAGCGAGGATTTAACCCACGATATTTTACCTTAACGTGTACTTTTTGCTCTACTTCCATTATTTAACCTCATTTGTTACAGTTACATTATCATTTGCTGTTACCTTTTGAGTGGTATCTGTATCAGATGATGTAGGCCACAAAAAAGCAAACAGCATAAATACTAAAAACAAAGTGCAAACGGTATAAAACTTATACTCATCTCTGCGTAATTGTTTTTCTATGAGTTGCATCGCAAAATTTTCTTTGTCCATATTGACCTCCTTTATAATGTTAATTCTGCGTTATTATAATTTAAATTCTCAGAATTGTCAACCGGATAAGGATAACGAGCTTTAATTTCTTCCACTTTTGCATCACGTTCTATCATTAATTGCTCTATTTCGGCAGTAATTTCTTCAGTTTGTTCCATATCACGCAATCTTTGTATATGAGATGTAATAGGATCAACTTCTTGTTGATATGCTCTTGCTCTATTTTGTTCTTGTTCTTCTTTTGTAGGTGGTAGTGGTTCAGGGTTTTTAACAGTTCTATACCATTCTATATCATTTTCATCAATATATAATTCAATATGATATTCTTGATTTTCATTACACCAATCAGCAACTCGACTATATTCTTCTGCGTGTTCATTAAACTCTGATTTTAAGATTTTCCAATTTGAATATTCTATCATTATTATTCTCCTTAATATCCTATTGCTATACAACCAACACCACTAGATTTAGAGGTTTTTATTTGCACTGTCGTTGCAGTATTATTATCTGTTGCGACATTTTGTAAAATCCCTCTAGTAACTGGAATACACATATAAGAAATATCGCTTGAGAAAGGAATAGACCAATTAATCGTATGAGTAGTAGTTCCACCACCATCGTATCCCCACTGAATAATCAAACCGTTACCTAATTTAATATAACTTGTTCTATTACTCAAAGGTTGAAATACGTGGGATAAAGTAGTTACAACAGAATCATTTGCATCACTAGCAGGAGCTCTTAAATTATTATTTTCGATATCTGCGTTAATAATTTCTCTAGTAACTCCATCTGAAGCAGTTCCAAATACACGAAATCTCCCTTGATATACATCTACTTTTACTGTACTTAAAAGCGGAGAGTTTGTCCCAACTTCAAATTGTATTTCGCCACCTTCATCTGCACCAAGCGATGATTGTTTTGTAACAAGTGTTTCTGCTGGTATAGTTAGACCACCTGTAAACGTCTTATTACCTGTAATTGTTTCCGTACCTGTTAAATGTACAACATTAGTATCATCAGCTTTACCAGAAACATCCGGTATGCCAGCTAATAAATCTGTTCCCTTATATATTGTCATTATGCTGTCCTTTCCCAAATATTAACCACATAAGCAGGCGGTTGAACGGTTAAACTGTTTCCGTAAATAGGATTAGAACGTGAAGCATCAAAATTAATATTGCCGCCGCCCCAACCAGAACCAACATAATACGTAGCATTTGTAGCCGTTGACCCTCTATACAGAGCACCGCCATCATTACCAGTAGCATTTTGATAGTTTTGATTCATATAACCAGTAATATTCGGTAATCCTGCAGCTATAGTTGATCCAGCACTATTATTTCCACTTCCTTGTAATACTCTGTTTGCCGCAACTAATGTCCAAGTAGATTTTGGAATAAGAGTTGTTAAAGGACAAGTTGATTGTGTGCCAATATAAATAGCACCAACTGGATATAAAGCTTCAAGTATAGTTGTCGTTAGATTAACATCATCTGTAATATTATATAATGTATTAGCATCTTTTGTGGCAATAGCATTGTATCGAGCCCTTGTACCCGTCCATGTTTTCAAAGCATTACCGCCATTATCATCAATAACACCGATAGCTTGCAGTTCGTCATCTGTGTTGCGGTTAATCGTTACACCATCTGTTACAGCTCCTGCCGCCGCTTGTCTTGCTTGGTCTGCATAGTATTTAGCTGAATAATCTTCACTAGCAACAAGACCATCCATTTTAACAGCCCAATCTCTAGCAAGTTGAGCATTTGCTGAAGCATTATCAATGTTCGTTAAATCCGCCGCTACTGCATCAATATTAGTCAGGTCTGCCGCTACTGCTGATATATCTGCATTGTTTCCGGCAACTGCATCAATGTTCGTTTTATTTGCGTTTACTGCGTTGATATTTGTAGCATTATTTGCCACCGCTGTAATGTTTGTTTCATTACCGGCAACTGCATCAATATTTGTTTTATTGTTTGCAACATCAATAACCGTTGATATATCTACCGCCACAGTATGAACACTTGCAATATCATCAGCAACTAAATTAACCCTGTTAATATCACCGGCTACTTTATCAATGTTTGTTTTATTAGCATTGACTGCGTTAATGTTTGTTGCATTACCGGCAACTGCTGTAATATTTGTGTTGTTTGCCGCCACTACGCTTATATCTGTTGCGTTACCCGCTACAGCGGTTACATCGCTTGAGATTCCGGCTACTGTTGTTACGTTGCTTGAGATTCCCGATACTGTTACTACATCAGAAATATTACTAGCAACTGTTTTAATGTTGCTAGGTGTTGCTCTAAGGTCAGTACCGACTGCTACAACATTCGCATCTGTTACCGCCGCCTCAGCGTATTCTTTAGCGGCTACAGCATCATTTTTAGCGGCTACAGCATCGTTTTTAGCGGCTACAGCATCATCTTTAGCTTGAGCCGCATCATCAGCGCCTCGTGTAGCAATATTAGCTTGCGCTTCACTTTCTTCAGCCCAAAGTTTAGCTTCTTGTGCGGCCTGTTGAGCTATTATTGCCGATTCCTCACTTACATAGGTTTGACCGTTATCTACTACCGTTGTTTCCTGTTCTTCTTCAGGGAGCGGCGTTGTATTTTCTTCTTCGTTGATTATATCAGTCATTAAATACTCCCTTGCTTACGGTTAGCACATCGTTAAACAGTTCTCTATCAATATCATCAGCGGTATATATTTTGATACCAAAATAATAATCACCCTCTTTTAATGATTGTGTTTGAGTTGCTGTATATGTCGGCACAATGTAATTTTCTGAGATGTTTTGATAAGTTTTAACCGGCAATACTGCATTTTCATCAGCATCATCTTTGTTTTTCTTAATAATTGCCTTTACTGTTCTGTTAGATAAATCCATAGGAGTTGAGCGGTCAGCCTCATAAAAACTAAACTTGTGTCCCCACCCACTACCTATAATCATTTTTAACATTAGCGCCTCCGTTATTCTGAATACTTTTTAACAATTCCCTTAAACCTTTGAACAGGTAAAGACGTTGTTCCCTCAATAAGTGGACTTATTATATCAACATAATCATAAACATCTTTTTCTTCTTTTGCAAGCTTATTTATCGCTTTTTCAATATCATCTACACCCGGCATATTGACAAGCCCGCCTGCGTATTGTTTTGTGAGCCTTTTATAAGTGTATCTTAATAAATCGCTCAAAATAGGTATAGCATCCAAACTACCTACCAAAATTTGCTCAATTACACCATCGGTTAAGTCATCGTCATCTCCCGATAATCCGAGCGCCGCTTTAGTTATATTCTTTGCTATCACATACAAGGAAGTTTGAATAATAGCATAGTTCAAAATTATCTTCCCCATTTGTTGAGAGCTTATTTCACCTCTTTGATAATTTATAATAGCATCAGCAATTTTTCTCAAGTATTGATGTTGCGTATTCTTAAACGCTAAAAACATTCTTGCAAAACCTTTGGACTGTTGAAAAGAGCTTAAACTTGCCGCATTACTTGACTGTTGAGAGCGTAAAGTATCAAATTCAAATTTCTTTTTGGCATCCTCAAGGCTCATTCCATTGTCAAGGTTTGATTTAATCTGAGCATAACCGCCGAATATAATTGCGCCAATATCGCCCATTCTTACCCAAGATGTCAGAGCATTAACTACATTATACTTTGTACCGGTACTTAATACTCTAAACTTCTTTTTATTTACACTTTCAGCTTCGCTTAACACACGGCTAACCGCTTCAGAGTATCCACCCTTATAACGGGATTCCAAAAAGTCACCGGATACTTTTTTCATATAGTCAATAGTCTTTTTCGGATGAGATAAACCCTCAGCAAAATTCTTATAGAATTGTCCAGTCTTAATACTTTCTGAATAGTTTGTTATTGATGTTAATTGTCCTACAAATACCGTCGGAGCAACCGCAATTTTAGCAACAACAAAATTATTCAGAACAGCGCCGAAAGCGGTTTCAAGGTAATTTAAGTCTTGACTTGCGCCATTAAGCGATAAACGCTCAATTTGAGCCATTAACTCAGTATAAACACCATCGCCGAATTTTGTTTGAATTGCGTTCTTTACTCGTGATGATTTAAACGTATCTGCCAACTCTTTGTATTTGTTTGCAGTGTTTATCATATAAATACTTTGTTTAACGTGTTTCAAGTATTTACTCCAAGCGTTTCTAGGTATCGGAGTTACCGCACCTCTTACACGTTCTTTTTGAAAGCTAGGTATTGTTTGTTGAGAGAAAACATCGCCCAACAAGTCAGTTTCTTTTTGATGTTCTGATGTTGCCGGCCAATAATTATCTACTTTCTTCAAATCCATACCGTAATTTTCTATATAGACTTTGTTTGTTTCAGGGTAAAGAGTATTTACATCTTCCATTAACATATCGGCAAGCATTAAGTCTTGAGGCGTCAGATATCTTAAAACCCTAGCTAATTGTTCTTCACCGTAAGAGCGAATATAATTGCCTCTTGTTTTTTCGTTCTTCATAGCATTGTAAATATCTAAAATATGAAGTTTAGATAATTCCCTAACTCTGCCCTCTGTATCGGTGATGTTGTCTATTATCTGTCCCATTTCCCCCAAACGGTCTAATAATTGCCCTTTAGATTTCAGATTAAGCATATCTAAAATTTCATTTGTTAATTTTTCAATATGCTTATATGTACGGATTTCGGCATTATTTACAACTGTTTCCATTTGAAAGCGGTCAGCTATACTCTTTGAAGATATAGAGTTTAACATTGAATATAAGTTTGTTAATCCTCTACGATATAAGTTTGTAAATTTAGTCTTAAAAGTTTCTTTGTCCGCATCGTTCTGAGCAATAGCATCCAATACATCACGCTTCAAAAGTTCACGATTTACAGCCTTTGCAACATCTATATCGCCTTTTGCCAATCTACCGGCTTCTTTTGCGTTCATAATATCGTTATAGACTTCTTCCATTAACTCAACACTACTATCCATTCCGTTTGCTTTGTAGTTCAAAAATCTAATCCGAATTAAGTCGGTTTCGGTCTTATCGTCTTGTACTTCTATTTTAGCAAGCTCTTCTTGTGCTTGCGCTTGAGTTAAGTTATTCCACTTTCTAAGGTCAGCAAACAACTTATTATTCTCATAGTCATAGCGTTGCTTCATAGCACCAGTCGGCTTACTCTTGCGGATTTCCTTTTTAATCAGCGTAACATATCTTTTCTTTTGTTCGTTTTCATAGAGTTCGCGCCCTTTGTTAAATACTTCTCTAGCCACACGGTTGAAGTCATCAATAAATTTAGCTTTCTTTACTCTAGTCAAAAGCTTTACTTTATCCTCGCCGGTTAATGGCATCGCTTTTATAAAGTCTAACATTTCATTTTGTTTTTGAGTAAAGTCTTTTCTTTGATTTCTTAAAGTATTCTTCATAAACTTTTTATAGTCTTTTTCAAGGCTCTTTAATTGAGATTTCAAATACTTCAATTCATCCTTGCTTACAGCTTGAAGATTTACCGATTTTATTGTTTTGAGTGCGGTAAATAATTCTTTTTCTTTAATTCCCTTTTCACTCAATTCAGCCATAGCCTCGCTTGCAATAGTTTCTAGTGTTTGCCTTTGCTCCATAATGGTTTGATTTTCAGGCGTATATGTTTTATCAGCTTTTTCTACAAGCTCAATAGCCTTGTCTTGCAGTTCTGCTGTTTGCTCGTATGTTTCAGTTTCACCCTGTTCCAAATAACCGGCGTCTTGCAAAAACTCAATCAGGGAGTCCTCACGTTTAATAGCACCGTCTTTTTTGAAAAATCCGCTACGGTTACCTTTTTTCTCATCATATATACCGAGAGATTTTGCAAGCTGTATATCAATACCACCTTGCGCCCTTATATCCTGTTCAAGTGTTTTAGGTTTTCTCGGCAATCTTGCTCGTGATGCTTTAACTAACTTCTTTACATCTTCAATACTTAACCCATTTACTGATATACTTTCGCCTTTTTGTGCCGCCTGTATAACTTTCAAGATATCTTGTGTTCTGCCTTTTAAACTGGTGATATCCGGCATTTCCTCGTCTTGTGACAGCATTTTATCAAAAAACTCTCGTACATCGTCATTGATTTCTTCAGGCGGTATAACTTTGCCTTTGAGGTCTTTATATACCCCTACAAGCCATTGTCTTAATCTTTCAAACAAGTTTTGAGTTGATACGTTAGGAGCTTGCCCCTCCATAATGTAAGTTTCAAAACCTCTCGCCATTTTTTCCCAAGTTTCTGTTGTTGCTTCAGAGATGTCGTTAATTCCTAACCATTCATAAAATCCGGCTAATTTCTCTGTTTGTCCGCTCTCCTCAAGAATTTTCACGTAGTCCATTGTAAATACGTGTCCTAACTCGTGAATAAGTGTAGAGCGGTTTGCCTCCTTGAATAAGTTAATCACTCTTGTCTTAGGATTATATGAGCCTCGTTTAACTCTTTCGCCTTGATAAAACTTCTGTATAACCTTAACATCTTCAGGATTAAATATTACAAAGCATCTACCGTCTTGTTGTCCAAAATATGTAATACCTTTTACACCGTGTTTTTCAAGCATTTGAGAAGCGGCTTTTGGAGAACCTAAAACATTTGCAATATTATCATAAATATATTTTCCGTTATCATATCTGCTATCCCATTTTACCCCTATTTCATTTGCTATCTGTTTAAGTGCTTTTTTTACTGTTGAGGATTGTTCTCCTAAAGTCTTCTGTTCATCCATTAAATACGGATTTTCAGGTATATCTACTTCGTGGACTTGACCTGTGTCTTGTTTTATATAATTCATACCATTTTCGTATAAATCATTTCTTAAATCTTTATATGCCTTTACTTTATCATTTGCATATTTTTTGTATGGATAATCGTCTTTTTTAGATAAATTTTCCCATTGTTCAATCCTTTTATCTAACAGCTCTTCTACAGTTCCATAAGGTTTATATAATAATGTTTCCAATAGAGTTCTATCTATATCAACATCATAAACATCAAGAAAAGGTTTCCCATTTACTTTAATTTCGCCGAACTCTTGGTCTAGTGATTGAACACCTGCCCACTTGTGTTGAGAATATGACCGTTCTCTATATCCCTCTGCCACATCTCTATCCAGAGCATAATACAAACCCCAACCGTGAGCCTGATTACCCTCACCGCTACCGATAGCTTCAAGCGATGGTCTGTCATAATCTACACGAGAGCCTGCAAAAGCGGATTGATAATAAATATTCTCACTCTCTGAGTATGTGCCTCTGTTAGAGGTGGATTTTATTTGATTAGGCTCAAAGGCTACCCAAACACCGTGCGCCGCTGATATACCATCATTTTCAGGTTTTATATTATAATCGCTTAATGCAGGATTTTCTATTTTCAGATATACCGGCATCAATCTTTTACCATAGCCTTGCGCTTCATAATACTCACTTGTAAAATAAAATCCTTTTCCTTGATATAAATTTTTGTGCTTTTTGCCTATTTTACTTTTATCAAACGTATCAAATTTTTTATTTGTACCGTGATAAACAACAAGCGGTCTGCCTTGTTTATCTACTACTTTACTATCACCAAACCAATTATAAAAGTTTCGTAAAGCCGCTTCAGATTGTGCTATACGCTCTCCATCTGAGTTATAAACAGTTTTATCAACACCGTTAATATTGATAGTTTCACCATCATAAGCCGGATTTTCAGCATCAAGTTTTTCGTTCTCCCTTGCAATATCAAGGCTCTCTTGATAAAACGGTATATCTTCTTCTTCCATTCTTGCTTGTTCTTTTGCATCAAGTCGGGCAATTTCTTCTTCAGTTAGTTCGCTTTCATCAATAACTTCATCCTCATCTGCCGGATATCGTTCATCTAACACATTCAAGCCTTTGCGCTCTATGTATTCTCTCGGAGTTTCCCCTGTTTCGTTGTATATTGTGCGTGTAAAGTTTTCAACAAGTGTAGCCGCCGCTTCTGCTTCATCCTCTTGTACTCCGCCCTCTGTCATAAAACGGTCTTTGAGTTCCTGTTTTACATCAAAAGCCTCTGCAACAATATCCACCTTTTCCTTTTCTATGAAGTCTTTTACATCATCCTCATAGGAGCCGTTTAATAAAGTATCGTTATCAGCTTCCTTGTTTAAGGTTTCAACTAAGTCCTCACCCATCTCTTGAGGCGTAACAACTAAATCATACGCCATTTCTTGCGCTTTACTTTCCTTTACGCCTAATTCCATAAGTTTCTTTTTGGCGTTCTTAATTTGTAATTCTTTTGCGCTTTCATTAACAATATTTAATAATTCTTGCCTTTGTTCTTCTGTTCCGTATATTCTCTCTTGTACAAGACTATTTGCCTGTTCTTCTGTCATTCCATTTTCAACAAGCGTATTTGTGGCTCTTGACTTAAATGCTTGTGTTGCCGGTATAGATACAGCACCACCACCTATACCAATAATACCGCCCATAATACCCGAATAAATAACCTCTTTAGCTATATCTACAATCGTTTTATTGTCTTTGCGCTCGCCTAATGTGCGCATAAGCGTTTCTTCTGCCGCCGTTTGACTTGCCTCTTGCGTAAATTCAACAAGCCCTTGTTTTGCTAAAAACGTTCCCAATTTCTTTGTTGCATAGTTTTCAATCCATAAATGAAGTCCAAATTGTTCTAGTTTTCCCTCTATTGCACCACCTAAAATACCGACTTGATTTGCCTTGTCTATATCTACACCTCTTTCCCTCATTTCGCTTGTGAGGTTTCCTGCTTGACTTATACCAAACACACCTGCCGCCGCATTCGGTGATTTTGTTGCTAAGGTTAATCCAAGCGCCGCAAACAAACTACCTGTACCTTGTCCTAAATCTGCCACAAATTTATTTTCTTTAATTCGTTCAGAGTTCTCAAACTGGTATGTATCAAACCAATGTTTCAGTTTTTGTCTTAAAGCTGTTGCACCGGCATTAAGGCGCTTTTCAAATTCTTCATCACCGCCAAACGCTCGTAATAACTTAACATCTACCAATTCACCAAGATTTATTGCTTCTTCACCGATTCCCTCCGGCAACTGTAACAATCCGTTCCAAGCGTTCCTTGAAAACGTTGACAATGGGTTTCTATGTATATCTTGATACTTGTGTTTGATTTTGCCTAAGTATTGATGAGGGTTTTGATTTTGCACCCCTGTTTCGTATTGATAACGAGTATCTGTACCGTCTGCGTATTGACTTACATTTATGCTATCTCTTTTATCAGATAAATAAACTCCGACTTGTTCGTTAGTCAGTTTTTCCCAGTTATCAATATTTTCCATTATTACCTCACTAAAATTTTGTTTATAGGCTCACCATACTTATTGCGTACGATTTTATATATATGTCCGTCAGGAGCTTTCCGATATTCTGCCTCCGTTCCTTTTACGTTCTGAATACCTTTGCCCTCGCTATAATCAAATATATTACTGCCAAATACAACTTTATCAACATTCTTATTCAATAATGCAGGGTCTAAATCAAAAGCATAATCGTGACTTATCTGTTTAGCAATATTCCCAACAATCTTTTGATTGTCGCTATCATAGCTTTCGTTAGGGTTTATATCCTTTTTCTGTAACATATCATAAGCTTGATTTAATATGTATGCTTTTTTCTCAGGGCTAAACCTATCGTGAGGGTCAATATTCTTCATAACCGCCATATAAACCTTGCCCATATAAGGGTCAGGTATTCCCTCTTCAGGGTCGTATGTATTTATTCTATCCAATAACGGGTTGACTGTTTCAGCCATAAGCTTTGCATATTCTTTATCGTCAATAATATCGTTTATGCGGTATTCTTTGATTTTATCTCTATAATCCATAAAATCTCCAACTTTTAAGCCGGTTTTCCATTGTTTTTTTTCTTGCATAGAGCTTTTTATGGTATTGAGTTCATCAAGAGCCACTAGGTTTGCAATAGTTTCTTCTTGTGAGCGTTCCGGCGTTTTACCGCTTTTCGTTTTAGATTTTACTTTGTTCTGATATTCATTAACATATAATTTAATATCTCGCATAGCTTCTTCATCAAGAAAATCTTTCAATGGTAAAGCTTTGCTTTCTATTTCACCCTTATCATCTAAAGTTGCACCGGTTATAGTGGCATTTCCGCTTTCTAATGCCATCCTAAAGTTTTCTCTTGCATAGTCAGGCAAATTATTAAAATAACCCTTAACACTGCTTAATTGTGATTTTCTCAATCCATTCAAAACACTTTCTTGTTGACTTGGGCTATAAATAAGAGTGCCGTCATCGTTCCTTGAGTTCAATATTCCTTTTATTGATTCCCTTGCTCGCAAGAAGTTAGTAACATCATCAGGCGTACCGTCAGGAGATAACATATTATAAAAAGCCATATCAAGCATTTTAGTCCTATCTATTAAAGAGCGTTCTAAGCTGTCACGTCTGTTTTTTTCCTGAATACGCTTAAAGTTGTTGCTTGCTCTCGTAACATACGATTGACTTTCCATTAAAAAGTTTGTCTTAAAAGCTATCCGCATCCTGTTATCAGGTATTTCAGCGCTCATTTTTTCATTGAGCTTATTCATTTCAGCCGCAAGACTTGTCGGGTCGTTTTCGTATTTAGTGTAAAGTTCACTCATATTTTGCGACATAGACAAGTTTAAGCCTTGTTCGTATAGCTGTAAAGCTTCCTGTTTGTTTCGGTCAAGCTGTTCTTGTACGCCTTTATTTGCAAGATTACTTACATCAACACGCCCTCTTGCCGATTCCGTTACAGATGTTTCAAATCTGTTACCCTGATATATTTGTCCGCCCTCTGCTCTCATTATTACCCCCTTGTCGGTTTTCTTGTAGGTACAGGCGCTTTACCTGATTTTGAACCACCCATATTTTCTACTGAACCACTATTGTATATTCCATAGCCCATAGCTAAATCAGATATACCGCCCAATATACCAGATACAAGAGCCGATTTTGCACCTTGTTTAGCCATTTTAGCCTGAGTTCTTAAACTCTGCCCTTGCATCCTTAAAGTATCAGCCTGCATACCGGCCGACTTCTTCGTTTTGCGTATATCCTCATCCATTTCACCGGCTGAGCGTTCTATGTTCTGTTGTAAGTTTGCCGAACTCACCTTTACACCACGAGCGGCCGCATTATACTGAGCATTACCAATAGCACCTATAAATTGTTTTCTCAGAGCGTTTGCTTTCTCTTGAGCTTGTAGTTCTACTTGATCCGCTTGTAAATATTTATCTGTTGCCTGTATATTTAAGTTACCGGCTTCTACTTTCAGCGCTCCGTAATTGATATAGGCGTTTGCCATTGAAGCAAACCCACTAGCCATTGTTTGAGCGCCTACATAGCTGTTTATATCATCACCTGATATAGTGCTTAATAATCCGTTGTAATCCATTAGCCTGCTCCATAGTTAATTTGTAAAAGTACCGATAATACCTCTACCCTGTTAAATTCACTTTCAATTATAAACCTTACTCTCTTACCATACGAACTAACAGCAAAAAAGTCAAATATATCATTGTTTGATACTTTTTCTACTCCGTTGAGCTTTATTCTGTTAGTTTTATTAGT
>Ga0247610_10005996_pt1 | contig 12711 bp, 8 predicted proteins | sample 174DNAGHGhighgp2_FD_193483 | JGI IMG/M metagenome (GOLD analysis project Ga0247610, IMG submission 193483) | Sheep rumen microbial communities from Palmerston North, Manawatu-Wanganui, New Zealand - 1742 DNA GHGhigh gp2 | ecosystem: Host-associated > Mammals > Digestive system > Stomach > Rumen ...
ATGCGCTGCAGCCCCTCCTGACTGACGGGTATGAACTTCGACTTGTCGTTCGTGGTGCCGCTCGACTTGGCGTACCATTTGACGCGGCCCGGCCACAGCACGTCGCTCTCGCCGTGGCGCATACGGTCGATGCTGCCCTTCAGCTCCTCGTAGGTGTTCACGGGCACCTGCTTGGCAAACTGCTCGTAACTGCTGATGTTGGCAAAGCCGTGCTGGCGTCCGTACTCAGTATCTTTGGCCCGGCGCAGCAGCCGCATCAGCACCTCGTTCTGCATCTGCTCGGCCTCGGTGTTGTGCCGCAGCAGTGCCTTTTGCCGGGGCACGAAGACTTTGCCTGCTATACTTGTTAAACTCATTTTCTGTTGCGTATTTGGCTGCAAAATTACCCTAAATCTTTGTAACCACGGCAGAATTAAGCATTTTTTAATGTATTGCAAGTTTATTTTTCTCTGTCAGCCGTGTCCATAGTGCCAACGGGCGCGGTAAACTTGTCAAATAAACTGTCGCGGTATTGTTTTGCCGTCATGCCGGTGACGCGCTTGAAATAGCGGTAGAAGGAGGTGGGCTCGGTGAAGCCAAGCATATAGGCCGTTTCCTGAAGAGTCTGTCTGGCGCGTGCTTCGATGAGGCGCTTGGCCTGGGTGGTCACGTATTGCTCTATCCATTCAACCGGCGAGAGACCGTTGGTGGCTGTGCGGATGACTTTGCTGAGATGCTTGGGGGTAAGGTCCAGCAACTCAGCATAGAACTTGACCTCGCGCGACTCCCGGTAGTGTTTTGCGACAAGGTCGCAGAAGCGGTTGAAGGTGTCGGCATAGCGGTTCTCTGCCCATTGCCGGTCCTGGTCGCGGCGGTAGTAGTTAAGAAACTCATAGGCCACGGCCAGTTGCGCTAACAAAGTCTGGTAGCGGTGGGGAAATTCCTTGTCGGTAAGGTTGGCAACGGTTTCTAACTGGTCTGCGATGGAGAGCAGGTGTGCGGCCTGCTCGTCGGTCAGCGAACAGACGGGGGCATTGCTGAATTTCTCGTGGTCGTGGCTGAAGGTGTGGAAACGGAGGTCATCGAGCATCTTCGGCGAGATAACCATCAGGGCGTATGTGAAATCGTCGGTACAGTCCAAAGGGTGCATGGCATGTCCGGGAAGAATGATGGCCAGGTCGTTTTTGTGGTGGTTGAAGATTTGTCCGTCGTACATGGCCCGTGCATTGCCGCTCAGTATGAGCGTCAGGATGGTGTGCGGAAAAACATAGTCTTTCTTGAAGTCGAAGAAGCGATGCATCTCACGCACAATGAGTATGTCGGTTTGCTCAACAGACTGTAACTGTGGTTCTCTATAGGTAGGCATTGTTGTCAGGTTTTATGTGCTGGCATACACAGAAGCACCATTTGTCTGCAAAGGTACTGCTTTTTTTGTGGCCTTGCAAGGAAAAAGCGAACTTTTGCCATAAAATATTCCCAAATTGTTAGTGTGTGGTTGTGTAAAACACAGTACTTTTGTGGCTAAAAATAAAAATTGTAGATAATTTATTAAGGAATATGAAAAAACAAGTAACAAGGACAATGGCACTCGGTATGCTCATCAGTGGTGTAACCGCGTGCGGACTGGACATCCCTAAAGAGGTGCATTCGTCGTTTGAGACGATAACAGTGAAGAAACAAGACGTCACAATCCCGTTAAAGTTCAGCGCCAAGCTGAAGGGACAGACCGACGTGACCATCAGTCCGCAGGTGAGCGGACAGCTGATGCAGATCTGCGTGAGAGAGGGTCAGCAGGTGAAGAAGGGACAGACGCTCTTCGTCATCGACTCGCGCAACGCCCAGCTGGAGCTGGAGGCCGCCCAGGCCAACCTGCAGGCTGCCATGGCCCAGGAGAACTCGGCGAAACTGGAGTACGAGTCTAACAAGAACCTGTATGAGAAGAATATTGTGAGCAGCTATATGCTGAGCAACTCAGAGAACTCTTACAAGCAGGCTAAGGCGTCGGTGGCTCAGGCCCGTGCCTCGGTGAGCCGTGCGAAGGTGAACCTCGGCTTCTGCACCGTCTCGGCACCTGTGACAGGCGTCATCGGTGAGATTCCCGTCCGTCCAGGCGATCAGGTGTCGCCGGGGACACAGCTGACCATGGTGAGCGGTAATACGAATATGGACGCAGAGTTTTCCGTGACGGAGGCACTTATCGAAGCCTCGGTGTCGAGTGGTGCGACTCAGGCTGACAAGGCCAAATACATGGCCGAACTGCCCGCCGTAATCTTCCTGATGAAGAATGGCACCGAATATCCGCACAAAGGTCGCATTACCAGTCTGACTGGTGTGGTGGATGCTGCTACTGGTTCTTTGGGTGCCAAGGCAACGTTCCCCAATCCCGACGGCCATCTCTTCTCGGGTGTCCAGGGTACCGTGGTGTTGCCGATGAACGAGAAGGACGTGATGCTGGTGCCCCAGGTGGCTGTGGTGAAGCTACAGAACAAGCAACAGGTGTACAAGGTGAAGGCCGACAGCACTGCCACAGCCGTTGAGGTGACGACGTTTGACATCGGCAACGGTGAAGACTTCGCCATTACCAGCGGCCTCAATGTTGGCGACAGGATTGTGACCGTCGGAGCGAATAACGTGCAGGAAGGACAGAGAGTATTGTATTAATGAGTAATGAGTAATGTGTAATGAGCAATTGTGATTACCGTGCAAGCCTTTCAAGAGTCCACGTTTACTGCTGTAGACACTGCCGCAAAAGTAATCATAATTACTCATTACTCATTACTAATTACTAATTTGAAAGACGATGAAGAATAATATTTTTATCAACAGATACGTGATGGCCTGCGCCATCAGTATCGTTATTGCGATGGTGGGCTTCCTCTGCATGAAGTCGCTGTCCATTGAGCAATACCCCAGCATAGCTCCGCCACAGGTGATGGTGACGACCAGTTACACGGGTGCCGACGCCAACACGATTATGAAGTCGGTTGTCCAGCCGTTGGAGGAGAACATCAACGGCGTGCCCGGCATGACCTATATCACCTCGAAGGCATCGTCGACGGGCGACGTGAACATCTCAGTTTATTTCAAACAGGGTACCGACCCCGACATGGCGGCGGTCAACGTTCAGAACCGCGTGTCGAGGGCGCTGGCCTTGCTGCCGGCCGACGTAACGAAGGTGGGTGTTCAGGTGATGAAGCTGCAGAGCAATATCCTGCGCATCCTTGCGGTGAGAAGTGTCGATGGCAAGTACGATGACGACTTTGTCTCGAACTATGTAGACATCAACATCAAGCCGCGCCTGCAGCGTATCACCGGTGTGGGCGATGTCCAGAGCCTGGGCAATACGTACGCCTTGCGCATCTGGCTGAAACCCGACGTGATGGCCCAGTACGGCTTGGAGCCGGGTGACATCTTCACTGCCATCAGCGGCCAGAGTTTCGTGACGTCGACGGGCTCCCTGGGCGAGCAGTCGGAGAACAAGTACCAGTACTCCATGGAGTACAAGGGCACGCTGAAGACCGTCGAGGAGTTCAACGACATCGTCTTGAAGACAAGCGACGGCGGCCACCTGCTGCACTTAGGCGATGTGGCCGAGGTGGAGATCGGTGCCCAGAGTTACAGCTTCCTGTCGAACATCAACGGCCAGCCCGGCACGATCCTCATGGTGTTCCAGGCCCCTGAAGCCAATGCGACGGAAGTGAACGCCCGCATTGACAAGATGTGTGAAGACATGAAGCCTACGATGCCTGCCGGACTGGAGTTCGTCACCCTGCAGACTTCCGACGACTTCCTCTTTGCGGCCATCCATAACGTGGTCGAGACGCTCGTCATCGCCATCATCCTCGTCATCCTTGTGGTGTTCTTCTTCCTGCAGAACATCAAGGCAACGATCATTCCCTCAATATCTATCATTGTGTCGCTGTTGGGCACGTTTGGCATCGTAGCACTGGCAGGATTCTCGCTGAATATCCTGACGCTGTTCGCACTCGTGCTGGCTATCGGTACGGTGGTGGATGATGCTATCGTGGTGGTCGAGGCGGTCATGGCGAAGATGGAAGGCGGCATCAGCGATGCCCGGGAAGCCACCCGCCAGGCCATGAGCGAGGTGTCGGTAGCCGTTATCTCGTGTACGTTAGTGTTTATGGCAGTGTTCATCCCCGTGACCTTCATGGGAGGCACGTCGGGCACGTTCTTCACCCAGTTCGGCGTAACCATCGCCTCGTCGGTCGGTCTGTCGTGCGTGTCGGCCCTGACGCTCTGTCCTGCCCTCTGCGCCATCATGCTGAAAGTCTCCCCCAACTCCTCCGAAGGAGGGGAGAAGAAGAGCCTTGCCTATTATACGAAAATGGCTTACACCGTTAGTTATAACGCCATCTTCCGCAAGTACAGCAAAAGCGTGCAGAAGTTCATCAAGCGCCCCGCCCTGGCATGGGGACTGTTGGCCATTGCTGCCGTGCTGCTCGTGTTCTTTATGACGAACCTGCCGTCGGGTCTCGTGCCGCAGGAAGACCAGGGTGTCTTCCTCGCTGAGATACGTGCACCGGAGGGCTATACGCTGAAGCAGACGCAAGAACTGACAAAACAGGTGGAGGCGAAGGTGAAGGAGATTCCCGAACTGGAGAGCTTTGCCACGGCCTGCGGCTACGGCCTGATTTCGGGCAATGGTTCCAACTATGCCACGCTCGTCGTTCGTCTGAAGAACTGGGACGACCGCCCCGGCATGAACCACCTCATAGACCTTGTCATAGGCCGTATCTACTTTGCCTGCAAGGATATCAAGAACGTGCAGGTGCTGCCCTTCCAGCTGCCACAGGTGCCGGGCTACGGTTCGAGCAACAGCGTGAGCCTGGTGGTGCAGGACCCCTCCGACGGCAACTTGTCGGAGTTTGCCCAGCACACTCAGAAATTCCTGAACAAACTGTCGGAGCGGCCTGAAATCAGCATGGCCATGTCGTCTTACTCAGAGCGTTTCCCGAAGTTCCAGGTTGAGGTTGATGCCACCCAGTGCGACCGTGCCGGCGTATCGCCCAAGACAGTGCTCGGCACACTCGGCTCCTACTGCGGCGGCGCGTACATAGGCAACTTCAACCAGTTCGGTAAGGTTTACCGCATCATGGCTGCTGCCTCGCCCGAGTACCGCCTCGACCCGTCGTCGCTGAACAACATCTTCGTCAAGGTGAAGGGCGGCAAGATGGCTCCGCTTGCTGAGTTCGTCTCGCTGAAGGAGATTGTCGGTCCGGCGAACATTGAGCACTTCAACCTGTACCAGAGCATCACCTGTAACATCATGGCCAACGGCTGCAGTGAGGGTGAGGTTCACAAGATTATCGCAGAGCTGTTTGAGAAAGAGATGCCTAAAGGCTACACCTACGAGTACAGCGCTATGTCGCGCGAGGTAGAGGAAGCCGCCGGCTCCAACACGACCCTCATAATATATATAATATGTGTCATCCTCATCTATCTCATTCTTGCCTCGCTCTATAACTCCTGGTTCACACCGTGGGCTGTGCTGTTCTCCGTACCCTTCGGCCTCATGGGTGCCTTCATCTTCGCCTACCTCGGTTCGTTGCTCAACCTGCCCGGCATGGATAATAACATCTACCTGCAGACGGGTGTCATCATGCTCATCGGCTTGTTGGCAAAGACGGCCATCCTGATTACCGAGTTCGCCTCAGAGCGCCGTGCCCAGGGCTTGACTATCAGCGAGGCTGCCTTTGAGGCCTGCAAGGAGCGTCTGCGTCCTATCCTGATGACGGTGGCCACGATGATTATCGGCATGATACCCCTCGTCATCGAGGGTGGTGCCGGTGCTAACGGTAACCGCGCCCTCGCCCTCGGTGTCATCGGCGGCATGACGGTCGGCACCATCGCTCTGCTGTTTGTCGTCCCTGCCTTCTTCATCGTGTTCCAGAAACTCCATGAGCGGTTCCAGGGGAAGGCGGTCGAGAATTGAGAATTGAGAATTGAAAATTGAGAATTATGAATTGTAAGCATATCTTTATCGTAACCGCCGTGAGCATGACGCTCACGGGTTGCGGATTATATAACAAATACGAGCAGAAAACCGAGGCTCCTGCTGATGCTTTCGGTATCCTGTCAGACGGTAACGGTAACTACTCCCCTCCCTCACAGGGAGGGGCTGGGGGAGAGTCTTCCATCGCTCAGATGTCGTGGCGTGAGTTCTTTACCGACCCGCTACTGCAGCAACTCATCGAACAGGTTCTGGCCAGCAATACCGACCTGAACTCAGCCCGCATCGCCGTGGAGAAGAGCGAGGCTTCGCTGAAAGCCGCTCGCCTGGCCTACCTGCCCTCGCTCGCCTTTGCACCGCAGGGAACGCTGTCCAGTTTCGACGGCTCTGCGCCTGCCAAGACCTACAACCTGCAGTTGCAGACATCGTGGGATATCGATGTGTTCGGCTCTATCACCAACAAGAAGCGTGCCGCCAAGGCCGTGCTGCTACAGGCGCAGCTGGCTGAGGAGTCTACGCGCGCCAACCTCATCTCGACCACGGCCCAGCAGTATTACAGACTGCAGATGCTCGACCGCCAGTTAGAGATTCTGACTATGACCGACAGCCTGTGGGCTGCCTCACTCGAGATGCAGAAAGCGATGTGGGAGAACGGTAAGGCCTATAGCACCGCCGTCAACCAGCTGGAGTCGTCGTGGCTGAGCGTCAAGACGCAGCTCGCCGACATCCGGCGCAGCATCCGTTCCACCGAGAATGCTATCTGCAAGCTGCTGGGCATCACCCCGCAGCCCATCAGTCGCAACAAGTGGGGCTCCGCGGCCCTGCACCATCCCGACGCCAAGGGCGACACCGGCCAGCGTATGTTCGACACGCAGTTCCTGAAAATCGGCGTGCCGGCCAGTATGCTTGAGCGCCGTCCCGACATCCGTCTGGCCAACGCCGCTATGGAAGAAGCCTTCTACAACACCCAGACTGCCCGCGCATCCTTCTTCCCCGGCATCACGCTGTCAGGCACGCTGGGGTGGACCAACAACAGCGGTGCCGGCATCGTCAATCCCGGCAAACTGCTGTGGAACGCCGTGGGACAGCTTACCCAGCCCATCTTCCAGCGCGGGTCCATCAAAGCCAACTACAAGATTAAGCAGCTTACGGAAGAGGATTTGCAGAAGAAGTATGTGCAGACGGTCATTGAAGCCGGTAACCAGGTGAACGAGACCCTGGCCGACTGTCAGACCGCCCGTGAGAAACACCAGTACTACCACCGTCAGGTGGAGGTGCTCAATGAAGCTTACGTGGGTACTCACGAACTGATGGACAATGGTAAGGCCAGCTACCTGGAGGTGCTTACCGCTCAGGAATCACTACTTAGCGCACAGATTAATGAAGTGTCGAACATGTACAACGGCGCCAGGGCCGTCATTGCCCTCTACGTCGCCCTCGGCGGCGGCACGAAATAAGTGGTGTCTCGCCGTGGCTGTCGTTCTGTTGGCAGCCACGGCGCAAGGCACTGCACAGAACATCCTTCAGCGTGCTGACAGCATGCTGACGCTGAAGTATCGTAAGGGGGGCGTCGACACGGCATACATCACACGGCCATCGACAAAGTGGACCATTACGGCACGGATGAATGTGTCGGGAGCAAAAATCGAGACCGAGGGCATAGACCGCTCGTCTATGCCCTCCGGGACTGAGGACGGCCTGCACTTCAAGTCGGAAATGGAAGCCAACAGGAAAGCCACGCTCAGCGTGGGCGTCAGTTACCTCGGCCTTTCGCTCAGTGCTTCGCTCAATCCCGCCAAGATGATGGGCAAGTACCGTGACTACGAACTCAACTTCAACAGTTACGGACGGCGCTTCGGCTTTGACATCATCTATCAGGATGCTAAGAACTACACTGGCTGGCACGACCACGACGGCATGGAGCGCATCGGGCTTCCTGACGGCAAACTGTCGGTGAAGACGCTGAACGTGAATGCCTTCTACGTCTTCAACAGCCGCCGTTTCTCCTATCCCGCTGCCTTCTCACAGAGTTATATCCAGCGCCGCTCTGCCGGCAGCTTTCTCCTGGCAGCGTCGGGCATGGGGCAGCATGCCACCCTCGACTGGGAGCAGGAGATGCAACTGAAGATGACGAACATCAGTCTCGGCGCGGGCTATGGCTACAACTGCGTGCCCGGTCGGGGGTGGCTGCTGCATGTCTCTGCCCTGCCTACGTTCATCGTCTATAGCAATACATCAATGTCTTTCGGCGATACCAGCGTGCCGCTCCATTACCACTTTCCTGAGGCCATTATCACGGGGCGCGGTGCCGTCGTCCGCCAGTGGGGCAACAAGTTCGTCGGCATGTCGATGATATTCAATTTTACCAATATAGGCCATGAGGATACGCTCGCCATATATAACATCAAATGGCGCGTCCGTACATCCTTCGGGCTGAGACTATAAAAAATGAAGCAAGTACTACTATCACTATGGATGTTGCTGGCTCTGTGTTCTGCGTCAGCACAAGAGATTATCGACAGGAGTCTGGCACGCCACGACTTCCTCTATGCCGGTGAAGGCAAGCAGCAGCGTATGTATATCGTCAAGGACGGACAGGTGGTCTGGCAGTGGCGTAATCCTGAGGGGCGCGGCGAGATTAGCGACGCTGTGCTGCTGAAAGGCTACGGCCCGACGGGCGAAGGCACAGTGCTCGTGGCCCATCAGTACGGCATTTGCGAGGTGAGCATCGGCCAGACGGGAACCGACGGCGACGTGCTGTGGCGTTACGAAGCGCCGGCGGGCACGGAGATTCACACCATCCAGCCCATCGGGCGCAAGCATGTGCTGTTCGTACAGAACGGCCAGCCCGCCAAGGTGGTGGTCATGTCCATCCCTGACTGCCAGGTGGTACACGAGTTTGAGGTGCCTGCCTCGAAGGGTGTCCACGGACAGTTCCGCAACGCCAGGCTGACCACCCGCGGCACCCTGCTGCTGGCTCACATGGGACAGGGCTACGTGGCGGAATACAGTGTCGAGGGTAACGAACTGGCGCGTTGGGAGATTCCCGCTCCCTGGTCGGTGTCGGAACTGGACAAGGAACATCTGCTCTTCGTGGGACGCGGCGTGGTGCGCGAGATAGACCGCAACAACGGTCAGGACAAGGTGGTGGGCGACATCAAGACCGCCGCCTACGGCATCAAGTCGGTGCAGAAGGCGGTGCGCCTGAAGAACGGCAACACCATTGTCAACGACTGGCATAACGAGTGGCGCACACCCCTCGACACGCTGAATGCGCCTGTGCAGGCCATAGAGATTGATAAGAACGGACAGGTGGTGTGGCAGTTGTGTGCCTGGAAAGACCCCGACCTCGGCCCCTCGACCACCATCCAGCCGCTGGACCAGGCCGTGAACCGCGACCGTCTGTTCTTCGGCCATTTCAACGGGCGCAGTCCCAAGCAGATGTCGGGCATCAACCAGCCTATAGGCGAGGGACGTGGCATCCATCCCGGCCGGGTGGCGTGGATCCACAGCCCGGGCGTGGCCGCCTGGGACGGACGTACCGGTCTGTGGGTGGAAGACCGCTGGAACAACCAGCAGAAAGCCGATGCGATGGTGAACGAGGCCATCCTGCAGCTGACGGGCGAGAAAACCGTCAGGAAGGGCTGGGCGGCCCTGTTCAAGCATTTCAACAAGGAGCACGGCAGGGGCAGTCGCGGCTATAAGAAGGGGGAGATGATAGCCGTGAAACTGAACCTGAACAACGCGCTGACCCACCGCGACACCATTGAGCTGAACTCCTCGCCCTTCGTCACGCTGGCCCTGGTACGCTCGATGGTCAGGGAGGGCGGCATCCGCCAGCAGGATATCGTTCTTTGCGAACCCAGCCGCGCCATCACCGACTCTATCTACAACAAGGTTCACCGCGAGTTCCCGCAGGTGCGCTTCATCGACAATATCGGCGGCGACGGACGTGAGAAATGCGAGTATTATCCCGAGAAGATTGTCTATTCGCAGGATAACGGCAAGCTGGCACGCGGTCTGGCGAAGTGCATTGTCGATGCCGACTACCTCATCAACACGTCGCTGCTGAAGACCCACGTTGGCCCCGGCGTGACGCTGACCTCCAAGAACTGGTATGGCGCTACTGACATCGCCATCAGGTGGCAGAAGAACGCCCACAACAACTTCAGCCAGGACAAGCGTAGCGGCAAGCCCGGCTACAAGACCTTCGTCGACTGGATGAGCCACAGGCACCTGGGACAGAAGACACTATTCTTCCTCATCGACGGCACCTACGGTTCGCGCCACGTCAACGGCAAGCCTGCCCCGAAATGGCAGAAGCCGCCCTTCAACAACGACTGGTGCTGCTCTCTCATCGTCTCTCAGGACGAGGTGGCCTGCGATGCCGTCAGCATGGACCTCATCATCAGCGAGTGGCCTGAGTATGGCAGCCTGAACTACTGCGACGAGTATCTGGTTGAAGCCGCCTCGCTGCCCACCCCTCCCAGCGGAACGGTCTACAAGCAGGAGGGCAAGCCCATAGAAAAACCTCTCGGACTGATGGAGCACTGCGACAAGAACCGCCACTACACCAAGATTGACTTGCAGTACAAGCAGATAGAGCGTTAGCGGCAGGGGGAAGAAAAAACGCGAAAAATTTGGAAGATAGTAAAAAAATGCCTATCTTTGCCGTCGGAAAAAGCGTCACGGAAATTCCGTGGCGGAAATTCCGTGATTAAAAATAGCGGCAGTAAGTATGGCTAAGAAAGTCCAAAACGTTAGAAACCCCTTTGTTTATCAGGGTTATATCAGTCCAACATACTTTTGTGATCGTACTGTTGAGACCGAAGAATTGATTGCAAATCTGCAAAATGGGCGCAATACAGTGTTGATTTCTCCTCGCAGAATTGGTAAAACCGGGCTTATTAAGAACGCGTTTTACCATATTCTGGAGCAGGAAAAGGATGCGAAATGCCTGTATGTCGATATCTTCGCAACAAAGAATCAGCACGATTTCGTGCAGTTGCTGGGTACCGTCATTGCCCAGGAGGTTTTGTCCAGGGAACGAAGAGCCGTTAAGCGACTGCTGGAGTTTTTCGGTTCCTGGCGCCCCGTGTTCAGCACCGATCCCATGACTGGCCAGCCCACCGTGTCTGTCAGTATAGAACCCACGATGACGGAGCTGACGCTAAAAACCGTCTTTGACTACCTGAATCAGAGCAAGCGTGAGGTGTATATTGCCATTGACGAGTTCCAGCAGATAACGAACTATCCTGATTCGGGTATCGAGGCGCTGCTGCGTTCCTATATTCAGTTTGCCCCCAATGTGCATTTTGTGTTCTCAGGCAGCAAGCGCCATCTGATGTCGCAGATTTTCCATTCCCCTGATCGTCCGTTCTATCAGAGCACTGTCTCTATGGGACTTGAACCGTTGCATGAGGAAATCTACTACGACTTTGCCCGCCGTTTCTTTGAGAATAAGAAAGGCAGTCTCAGTCAGGACATCTTCCATGACATCTACCAGCGCTTTGAAGGTGTCACTCGCAATATCCAGCTCATGCTCAACCGGCTGTATGAGACCGAGCGGCATGTCACCAAGAAAGAACAGGAGGACGAGGCTGTATGGCATATCGTCAACAGAAATTCCATGCAGTATGAAGAACTGATAGGCTTCATGACCGACAATCAGCTGGCTGTTGTCAGAGCCATTGCCAAGGACGGACTTGTGGAGAGCCCCCAGGGCGCCGACTTCCTCAAGCGTTACGACCTGCCCAGTTCGAGCAGTGTCAAGACCGCTCTTGACGTGCTGGCAGACAAGGACATCGTCTACCGCACGCCAGCCGGCTACATCGTTTATGACCATTTCTTCGCCATTTGGCTCAAGCGTCTGTAGTTCCATTATGGGTTTGAATAAAACAGCATATAGCATGAAAGTCTTACACAACACCTTCATTACCGTCCTCATGATGCTCTGCGTCACGGCAGGCACTGATGTTAAAGCGCAGTCGCTTCTGCGCCGGCAAGGCACCGCCACGCAGCTGACAGTTGACGGTAAGCCCACCTTGCTTTTAGGCGGCGAACTGAGCAATTCGGCCGTGTCGAGTGTCGCCGATGTTGACGTGGTCATTCCCCGGTAGCCCAGTGGGGACTTAATACCGTTCTTGTGCCCGTCTACTGGGATCTGATGGAGCCGGCGCAGGGCAGGTTTGATTTTTCGCTCATCGACCGTACCATCAAGCAGGCGCGTGAGAACCAGCTGAAGGTGGTGTTCCTGTGGTTCGGCGCATGGAAGAACTCTATGTCGTGCTATGCCCCGCTGTGGTTTAAGAAGAATGTAAAGAAGTATCCGCGCTGCATGACTAAGAACGGCAAGCCGTTAGAGATAGCCAGTCCTTTCAGCGACGAGGTCTTCCGGGCCGACAGCAGTGCCTTCACGGCCCTGATGCACCATCTGGCTGAGGTGGACGGCTCGCAACACACCGTTGTCATGATGCAGATAGAGAACGAGATAGGGATGCTGGAAGATACCCGCGACTATTCGCCAACAGCTACCCGGCTGTTCAACAGTACGCTGCCCACCGAGTTGGTCTCTTACCTGAAGGCTCACGAACGGGAACTGCATCCTCAATTGAAGGAAAAGCTGAAGGAGCAGGCTACCAACATCAGGAAACTGAATGCCAAGGCTACCTGGCGACAGACCTTTGGCACCGACCTCTATGCCGACGAGATTTTCATGGCCTACCACTTTGCCCGTTATGTGGAACGGCTGGCCAGGATAG
>Ga0247610_10005998_pt1 | contig 12708 bp, 16 predicted proteins | sample 174DNAGHGhighgp2_FD_193483 | JGI IMG/M metagenome (GOLD analysis project Ga0247610, IMG submission 193483) | Sheep rumen microbial communities from Palmerston North, Manawatu-Wanganui, New Zealand - 1742 DNA GHGhigh gp2 | ecosystem: Host-associated > Mammals > Digestive system > Stomach > Rumen...
TATAAATTTATTGTTGAAATTACTAATGAAGATGGAGATGATTTTATAATTAGGTCTATTATACAAAGTAAAGAGCAATTAAATGAGTTAATTATAAAAACTGTTGAGTCATTAAGACTTTATTCTCAATTTAGTAAATATGCAGATGATTTAGAAAAATGTATAATTTAAAGATTAAGGAGATTAATTATGGAACTAACTTTTAAATTAGCTAAAGGTCATAAACACGATCATGGAAAATTTGAAATAGAAAATCTTCAAGTATTAGATGTAGATCCAGATTTAAGAGAAAATGTTACTTGGGATAATATTATATTATATTTAGACGATAAACTTTATGAAAATGATATTGAAACTTTTGCAATGGGAAATTTAGATGCAGAAGATATATTTAGACAATGTTTAAATGCATATTTAAGAAATGATACATCTGATTATGAATCTTTTGGAGATGAATGGTCTATTTTCAAAAAATGTGAAGTATTAAAAGAATATAAAGATAATTTACTTATTAAAATGCCTATATATGAATATGATGGACTTCATATTTATGAATTAGATTTAGCAACTCCATATAATAGATATTATTATGAATCTTGCGGTAATGGTTTCTTATGTTTAGATAGTAATGGTGGACTTGTTACAGATATGGAATGTTGGTATGAGCAAGGCATAATAGAAGATCTTTGTGCTATTATTAAAGGTGAACTTAAATGTCTTTATAGAGGAGAAAATGTTAATTTAATGATTAAAGAATATGGTGGAGAAGAAGCATTTTTAGAAGAAAATGACAATTAAAGGAAACATTTTATGAATATAGAACAAAAAGTTTCACTTTCTCCTGAAGATAAACATGAAATTTTAAGTATTAAAGCGCCTTAGGGATAAATAATATAGAAAATTTAATAAATAGGAGATAAAAAATGTTTAATAAAAAAACAGGTAAAGATAAATATGAACAAATGGTTAAAAATAAAGATGAAAATATGAAAAAGATAATTGATGCTTCACATATTAATTTTTTAAAGTGGCTAAAACAAAATAAACATAAAATTATGCATGATATAGATGTAGAATTAAATGAGTTTATAAAGCATGATGACGACGCATTTTGTTATGCAGAAATTAATTTTGATTATAATGATGATGAAAAAAATCCATATATTTTACTTTATAATCCTAGAGGAATTAAAAGTCCATATCGTAGCTTTAATAAAAAAATAAAAAATGTATATATATTTGATAAATGTCTTGATGAAGATTTACAATTTTATGGAGAAACATTTAAAAATTGGGTAGAAGATGAATTAGGTTTATATGCTAGTTTTTTTCTTACTTTTCGTGGAGTTGCTATAATAGTTTCATATGATAAAAATGCAATTAAAAAGAAAGACAATTAAGTATATTTTAAACTAATTTTATAATATAATTGTAATTAGATTGTAATTAATTTGAAATAAATAAATATGTACAAAACTATCAAGGAGTGTTAGAATTCTATTAAAAATACATAATAATTGGAGGTATATATTATGTTTAAAGTAAAATATCCATTACAACCTGATACTGATAAATTTGATAAATTAATTAATCCTATTTTTGGTAAAAAATTATCAACTATGTGGCATAAATCACCAACAGGAAAATCATGTATATATATTGCTAATGCAAATTATATAGACTTTGTAAAAGATAAGATAATTGCAGATAAAGAATTGTATGATGAATACATTGAAGATGAAGAATTTGATAATGCTGGAATTATAACTAAAAAGACAATGGTACTTGATGAAATTTATAAAATGTTAGACATAGAATTTACACCTGAAGACTTATATGAAAAGAATGAAAAATATATAAATTTTTTAGATTATCTTGATAAAATAGAAGCTGAAGAAAAAGGTACAGAATATGTTAATCATACATATGATGCGTTAAGAAATATTAATTTAATTGATCCTGTAGATTTTTTACATAGAGCTAGAAAAGAATATAATGAAGCATCTAGTGCATTAAATGATGAATTAATTGATAGATTAAGTGAAGATTATAAATGGTTTTCAAGAACATATCAATTTTTCCCAATAGATATTCATGATTTTCGCGAATTAGAAACGTCAATTCGTACTAATTGTGAAGCAATTTTTGAAATAGATAATAAAACTGAAATCGCTTGTATGAGAAAAGATGGTCGATGGGATCTTTTTATACTTACTGATGAATTTTTTAATGATGTTATTACTAATAAAATTAAATTAGATAAATATGTTTTAATTAGTAAATATTGGAAACGCACTAAATAATTTTTAAGGAGAAATGAAAATGAGAAAAAGATTAACTGATAAAGATTTTTCAAAAGAAATTGAATTAGCATATCATAGTGTTGTAGATGTAGATGAATCTGAAATTCAATTTTGTCATGTAAAAGATAATGGAGATTCTTTACATTTAGAATATAAAATAATTTTTTATTTTAGAGAAGATGATATATACACTTTTGAAAATACAATTATTAAATATTTTAAAGATTTAATTAAAGCTAAAAATTTAAATATAGAGAATATAGATCAATTGATGGATGATATTATATATAATTCTTCTACTAATGAAACAATAACTATTTTTACTGAATTTGATTTAGCTATAGCTGAATCAAATAATGAAATTGACTGGAAAGAAATTGATCATAATAATATATCTAATATAGAATTTAAAGTTGAATCATATAATGTATCTTTTGATTTTGATGAATCTGGTGATGACTTTGATGATGAATTTTTAAATATATTACCTGAAAATTTTATAGAAGAAATAGAAGAATTATGTGTTGAGAATAATGACGTAAATGAATATACTGATTATATTAAAGAACAAATAATTGAATCTGTTTTTGATTATGATACAGGTACAATCGCAGGTTTAATTCGAAATGAAGAATAACATAAAATATATTTTATATATTTAAAAAACTATTTAATTATAAAATAAAATGCCTTAACAATACGTTGAGGCATTTTTTATATAAAAAGGAGGAAAATTATGCTAGATAGACTATTTGAAAAACCAGCTGAAAAGCTTCAAGAATTCTTAAAATGGATATTCTTATTTATAACAGGTTCAGAATTTATGTTAATATGTATTGTTTATGGAAGTAAAATTAATGCACAACTTTCATATTATCATGATATTGAAGTAATAGGACAATCTATAATAATTGGTCTTATTGCAATGATTCTTACATTTACAATAAATTATGCAATTTGTTTATTTATATCTATGGTAATTAGTTATTTTCAGGATATTCATGAGATTAAAAATTCATTAGTTGAGAAAAAGAAGATTCAATTAAATAATCCTGAAACACAAGAAAAGGAATGTCAATAATATGAAAAAAAGATTAATTGGACAGTTAGATCCATTTAGAAATGAAGTTGATGTTTATGGACCTCCACCAGATGATACTTTATATACACAAAATAAACTTTCTGATGAAGATGTTAAAAATAATATAAAAGAGCGTACACAGATGTTAGTTAATGAAGCAAAAGCTGATAAAAAAGATAAACTTGAAATTTTAATTTTTAGTATAGCATTTTTACCATTTTGGGTATTTTTAGCTTATGCAGCATCAATATTAACATTTGAAGGTAGTTTTTTACCTATAATTATTGTTTCTGCATTATCAATAACATATCTTATTTTATCAATTGTACATTTTATTGATTCAGTAAATCGATTAAGATGTTATGAAGCTAAATTAGATTTTATAAATGAACAAGAGGAAATTAAAAAATGATGGAAGATTATATTATTTTGTTAGATTTTAAAAACACATTTATTGCAGTTAGTGAAAATAGACAGCATTGTTTTGTAACTGCATTACAATATCTTACAAGTTGTCGTTTTACTATTCATGGTTTAAAGAAAACTGCGCGCGGAAATAGTCATGATGAAGATTGGCAAGATAAATATACAGTAATTAAAGACGGTGGATCATTTGCTGAATTTTTTAATAAAGAAAGTCAAAGAAAAGCAGTTTTATATTCTGATAAACCTATAATAGAATATATAGATAATCTTTCTATTGATGAAATGGAAAAATGGAGTCAATATTTTGAAAACTTTAGTGGTGAAGATGGTTGGAGATATATTTATGCAAGTAAAGATAATAAGGACTATATATTTAAAACAGCATTTACATATATAATAATGCCAAATGGTAAAGCAACAAAAAATAATTTATATTATCTTATAGTAATTGATACTAATTTATATAAATAGGAGTATATAATATGACTCTAAATGAATTTTATACATTACAAACAAAATATAGTAATAATAAATTAGAATTAATAAACATATTAAATGAAATAGATGAAACAGACTTTTTTGAATTTATAGCTGAGATATTAGAGACTTCATATGGACTTGCATTTAATACTATATATAATATTAATGATTTTGAATGGGCAGATATAAGTTATGAACTAACTAATGCATTTTGTCATATTTTTTCTTATACTAATAATGGTTTTTATTGTACATTTTTATTAGGTGTAAATTGTATAGATCCATATGAAATAATATTTGCTGGTAATTTAGAACTAAAACTAGAATTTACTTTGAAAAATGATTGGTTAATCTATAATAATATTTTAATCTTAAATGATAGTTTTTCTGCAGAATCAGAAGATTTAACTATTTATAATAAAATTACTAACGAAATTGACACAGTTTGGTTATTTGATGAAGAAGTAAAAAATCATTTACATTTAATTTTAGACCGAGTTGTGCACAATATTCAATCTGCATTAAATGCAGTAGACGAAAATGCACCAGAAAATTATGTAATAAAATCTAAGTTCTAATAATAATTATTTATTATTTAATTATATATTATTATAATAATAATTGTGTTCTCTAGTTCTATCTATATATATATCAAATAAGTATGACAAATCTAGTAAAGGAGTGTATATATATATGAAAATATATTGTGGATCTATGTATAAAGATTCTGGTTTATTTTCAATTTATTGTGCAGATTGTACAGAAAAAGACGGAAAATATTGGATAAATAGACCAGAAAATGATTTTAGGTTTGAGTTTGCAGAAAGTATATCTAAAAGTCAAATTGATAAATTATTTAATCCATATGACAGTTATGAGGATTATTTAGTTATTTATAGTTTTGATAAGGATAGACTTTATGATTATTTAAATGCGCATAGAATAAGATTAATCGCAGACACAAAACAAAAACTTGAAAATTTAGAAAAACCAATAAATATTATAGGAGAATAAAAATGAAGCCATTAGAAGTTAATAAAACATATAATGCAAATAAATGGAAAAGTCGCAGTAAAAAAGATCATAATAAATATGTTTTTTCATATGAAATAGATGTATGCTGGGATCAAAATGAAGAACTTGATCTAAATGACGCATGGAAAAGTAAAAATGAAAAGAAATTTTTATATGCATATAATAAACGTATAAAAGAATATGGAGAAACTGCAGTAAAAGTTATTGAATGGGATATGGTTGCAGGTTGGCCTTGTATTGAAATACATACAGATTTTATGACAATTGAAGATTTTTTAGATTCATATGAATATGAAATGGAAGACTTTGTAGAATTTGAGCGTGTTAAAATTATTAAAGTACAAGAAGTAGAATAAAAATATTTGAAAGAAATTTGATAAAGGAGTACAATATGCCAGTTGATTATAAAGTTATAATTTATGTAGATTATAAAGCGCTTGAAACAGTTCCAAAAGAAAATCAAGATTATCCTGATTATATAAAATTAAATAAAGAAGATAATCTTAAATTACTTAAAATAGTTAGTAATGAAATAAAAAAATTATTAGATAATAATAAAGATAAGTATAATTTTGAAGAATATTCTGAGTTTTCTCATAGTGTAGGTAGTTCAGGTATTGCAGATGCTTTTGTTAATGGCGCATATCAGGCTGTTGATATTGATGATCCATCTTTTGTATCATTCGAGATAAAAATAAAAGATTATACATATATGAATAAATTGAAAAAAGATATAATAAAATTATTGCCCAAAATTGAAAAATTAGATAAAAATTTATGCTTTTATTCAGAATCTTATGATCCTGACAATTATGAAGGTTCTATTTATGTTCATGAAATTTAATAAAGTCACGTAAAATAATATGTCTCAAAATTTAAATATAAAAAATTTTTATTAATTACAACTTTAAAGGAGACAAATATGCATTTAGTCGAGTTAGAATCATTTTGGAGTATTGCAAGAGAGACTGATTATATACACCAAAATGTTCTTTTAAATGAATTAAATATGATGCCTGAAGATAGTTTTTTACAATTAGCAATTGATATGATAGATTATGAAAAACTTGATGGAAGATTAAGTCATAATATATTAAATTTAGGTTTTAGAAAGATTGAATTAGATAAATATGTTGAGCCAGATATATTATTTTATAAATTATCTGATCCAAACTCATATTATTTTTCAATAAAAGATAATGATATTATTTGCTCATTTATATTAAAAATTAAATGTTATACCTCAGGACACATAATTTTATTTACTGGTTATATTGAACTTGAATATAGTGTTAATAAAAGGAAATTTATAAGTATGTCAGATGATTTATATAATATAAACGTTTCTACTTCTAATTTTAGAGAAAATATGCAAATTATAGTGTATACTATATTAAATACTGTTAAAAATAAATTAAACGTAGAATATAAAGGTGATTATAATGTAAAATCTAATATTTAGGAGACATTTAATGAAAATAAACAGTGTATAACAGTTTCTTCAATACACGAAGATGTAAAGCTCAAAATTCAAGAACATGTAGAATTTTTAATATCAAATATAATATTTAAAGATTTTGGCATACAATCTTATACTATGCAGTCAAAATTTTAATAAGGTAAAATATGACGTGTTATGAAATATATAAAAATATTATTTTAAAATATAAAAAGAATATAAATCTATTTATTCTTATTAAAATCCTTATCGAGAATTTAATAAAACTTTCGATTTTATAGACTTTTTACTGAAAACCGTCTTGAATACATCAAGCGGAACTCGATATTTCAAATTTCGAGTTTTTAATTGTATATATAAGTCTTTAAGGTCTTTGAAATCTATTGCATATGACAATTCTTCCAACGACTGCCTTACACAATTTAACGATTTCTCTGACTCGTTAAAGATTATATTTTTTTGTTGTGGTCTATCTTTCACTATGTATTGATGATAGAATTCAAAGCCTCTACGACCAATTTCTACCGAAGATAAACACATATCAGGTAAGCCTAAACTTCTAAATACAAGATTGCCTTCAAATGATGAATAGTTCGGAGCTACAGGAATAAACTTAATCCCGTAAATGTCACAATACTTATGACAAAGATTATAAGTCTTGTTCCTATTCCATTGATTATTTACAAGTCGATTATATCTTTTACCTAATTTCTTGTCAGAAATTGCCATATCAAGATCTTCAATGCTGAATATTTGGCACTTGTAATGTTTGCAAAGATTAAATAGATACAAAACAGTATCTATATTTTCAAAATCTCGTTTGTTATTGAGTTTGAGTTTTATATCACTATTGCTTGCGACTTTGAGATGATTTTCAATATCTGTGAATTGCTTATTAGAAACTACACCTGCATCAATTAACTTATAGTTATCAGAGTCAATCCAGTCTACGACTGACCAACCGATATAGTTAGGATTAAGGTCAATAGCAAATACTCTATCTGTAACTTTGTCATAATCAGACGTCGCGAGAAAGTTATTTTCAAAAGATAATTCAATATGAGTCAAACTTAATCTATAAGTTATAGGGCAAACACAGTTATTCTGTAATTCAATAAGTTTAAGAATATCCTTCTTATAATTTTTACGAAGTTTAGGCAAAGTCAGTATATAGTGGTGTTCTCTATCAGGCTTAAATACTAATGTGGATTCATCAATAATCTGAAACTTACGATTTGCCTTCTTATTGGCTTCACCAATAGAACATACAGGAACTAATCTCTTTAACTTAAATTCTTCTTTAGAGATTTTGTCTTTGCATCTATCCACAAATAGCGATTTACCGCCAAATACGACCTTTGGTTTATCTGATAAAGACTTTGCTACGTACCTTGCAGAGTTAAGAAAATGACTATCTACAAAAACATTGTTCATCTTGTGCTGTAATTCAGTAATCTCCTTAGTAGAATACTTAGGATTATCCTGATACCTGCTATAAGTGAACCTCAGAACATTATTGTAGTTGAGTATTAAGTTTTTGATTTCTTCATAATCAGAATCACTTATCTGAATTGGAAGTTTTATTGTCCTTATGCTCATTTGGTAAGTCCTTTTCTAATTCTTTGCGTATCTTATTTAACTTGCGTCTATGTGAATATGACTTCATTGTGAAGTAGTGAATTATTGAAATTAAATCCTCTGTAAGCTCTTGCTCATAACTTTTATTATCAAGTGAATCATTTAAAACTACAATCTGTGTACCAAAGCACTTGAAAATGTGTTCTAAAGTATCAAAATTAAATCTTGTAAGTCGGTCTTTATTTTCAATGATAAGCAAATCAATCTTACCTTGAATAATCAGATCCACAATAGACTGAAAACCTTTGCGGTTAGCATCCATCCCAGACTTTATATCTTCAAATTGATGGTCAAGTTGAATGCCTCTTGAAATGCACGATTCATATATCCGCTTAGTCTGTTCTTTTAACTGCTCCTTTTGAGATTGGGTAGATACTCTCGAATAAGATACATTTATCTTATCAGGCTTTTTGTGCTTTAATCCTAAGAACTGATAGACACTATCTTCATCGTAGTCGTACAAACCGTTAGGGAGTTTAGTTACTTTGATATATCCTTCTTTGACATATTTACAAAGAGTAGGTCTCGTTATATTTAATTTTGCTAAAACTTGGTTTGCTTTCATACTTATTTACCTCTTAATGTAATTATAATATATTTCTATTAAAAGATAAATAGTAAATTTAATAGTTTTTAATGCTGTTTAATAAAACCACCATAATAAAAAATGAAAAAGATAAAATAAATTTATTAAATGAATTGAATATAATGGATTCTGAAGATTTTAAAGAATTTGTTGCGTCTATACTTGTACCAAAGTCAAAAAGAGATATAAGTAATATATTTTATAAAACATATAAAATAGTAGATGATAAAAATTGTTTTGCTAAATCTATATATGTAAATTTTATATCTCCAATACTATATTATTTTACTGAAAAAGACGATGTATTTATGTGTGAATTTGGTATAAATGTTGAATTTTTTCTTGCTGGTATACAATACGTTATATGTAAAGGTTGTCTTAACTTTCATTTTAATATATATCCGAATAGTCTTATATTATGCTCAGACGATCTTTATTTAAATGATATAAAAGTTAAAATATATACTCCGACTTCTGTAGAAGGTTTTAGTATAGCTTTAGATGTAGATTTAATAGAAGTAAAGGAACAAGTACAAATTATTATAGAAACTGCTATAAATAATATGTTTGATATGTTTACTATTGATTGTAGTAATACAAAATATGTTTTAAATTCAAATTTTTAAAAGACTATTTAATAATAATAGTGGAAGTGAAATAATACCTAAGTTTATATGACTTAGGTATATTTTTTATAAAAAGGAGATAAATTATGATTGAAATTTGGACAGATAAAGATCAATATTTTACTGGTGAAGCTAGTATTAATTATGGAGACGCTTTTGTTAATGGTGATGTTTGTACTATAAAATCAATTGAAATAAATGATATTGAAATTCAACTTGAAAATAATGAACCTTATTTATATGGTACAGGTATTGCAATTTGTTATAGTATTACATCTATGTTTACTCAATCTAAATTTGAAATTAAATTTAAATCTAAAAAACCGATTAATATAACTTATAAAGAATTAGAAGATAAAACTAAAATATATTTTAAAGATATAAAAATACTTTCAGCTACTTTTCTTGAATTTTATAATGATGAATCAGATTTTGATTGGAAAGTAGAAGATTTAAGAGAAATCCATGAAAGTTATGTTAATAATTGGATCCGTGGAAATGAAGATCATAGTAAATTTTTTGATAATGTTTATCCAAATACTATAAAAGAAATTAAAAATATTTTAATTAGTGAATTACTTGAGTATATAGATATTACTAAAGAGGTACACGACATAGATAATATATCTACAGCAGATTTTCCTCATATAATAAATCCTTATCTTAAAGAATATGTTCCAGAAATGTTAGATTGGGACTGGGATGATTATTGTAATTATTATAGTGATTCAGTTATAAGTGCACTTATAAAAGATGGTGAATCTAATGAAGATAATCAAAATTTTGGAATTGTAGCATTTAATACAGATATTGATGAAATATTTATAGATATTACTTGGACAGAACATGAATTTGAAGATTTATCAGATCCAATTATATTATATAAGGACCCAAATAAAGGAGAATAATATGACAAAAGAAGAATTGATTAATTTAGCAAAAACATCAACAGATATAGAACAATTACTTACATTATCTTTTGGAGATATAGATATTAGACTTGCAATATTACAAAATCCGCATTGTACTAATGATCTTTTATTAAGTATTATTGATAATATGACAGATGATGAAATAACAAACAATATAGATTTTCTGACATCATTTAGATATACTACTATTCCAAAGAAAATTATAAATAATCCAAATTGTCCAACATCTTTATTATTACAAGATTTTATATCTTATTCTGGAAGTACAGAGTATCATCCATTTTGGGAAAAATATGTATGGAATAAGAGTTCGGAAAGAAAAAATCTTAAGTTATCTGATAAAGATATAGATAATTTTTTAAATAGTGGTAGACATTTAAATATTGCTAGCTTCATAGCAGAAATAGATAATAAATTAACTTTATCTCAAAGAATTAAGATAATTGATTTTATGTATTTAAACAGTAAAGATAATTATGAAAAGATTGTAAAAGACTTATTTTATTATAACTATTCCTATGATCAAAAGGCTATAGCATTACACATTAAAGAACATTTAGGTCTTGATTATTATACGACTAAGTATTTAATAGAAAATAAATTAATATCTTCAGAAGATTTAGAAAAATATATAGATACTTTACCAGTATATCATAAAAAGTATGTAGATGCTATATATTTTTTAACAAAAATAAAAAATATTCCAGTAAAGATAGTTAAAAAGGTACTTTTAAGTGGTGAAAAATTAGAACAAAGGACTATAGTTGATATTATAGAAAATGATGATCAATATATTGCAGATCTTTTAAGTGATAATAAAATTGTAAGTTTATTAGAAGAGAAAAATTTATTTGAATTAATCTCAAAATATTATGATGCATTAGGCGTTGACATCATTAGTAATGTTATAAATAATATTAATGATGATAATACTATTGAAAAATATTTAGATATGTTAAAAAGAAAGAAATGGGATAAATTTGCTAATATTGTATTAAATGTATTTAGTTATTCAGTAAATAACAATAAATATTGTTGCATTTATAATTATGCACAAGAGTATTTTTATTTATGGCAATTTGATAAAGATACTTTAATAAAAATATTCAAATTATTTAGTAAAGATTTATATTTTCATACTTTAGAGAAGTATTATTTTAATTATGATATATTATCTATAATATTAAAAGATTCTGAACATGTAAATGTTTTAAATAAATTTAGTTGGTATGATAAAGATGCTCGTGCTAAATTTACTAATAAAGTATCTGCAGACGAAATAATAAAATTAATTCCTATATGCGTAGATAAAAAATTTGTAAGTAATCTTTTACAAATGTTAAATGATATAGGCTCAGATAAATTTGTAGATACATTTGTAGACTATATTACTTCTCATGAATTAAATGATTTTAAGATTAGTAATTTAGAAAATGATTATACATTAACTAATGAACAAATTGAAAAATTACAAAATTCTGCAGTATCAACTGAATTATGTAAGAAAGTAATATTAGGCGCTGCAAATAATACACAAGTACAAGTTAATTCTATTAAAAAATCTATAAAAGATACAGATTGGCGTGAATTAGTAGAAATATTAAAAAGCCCATCTTGTCCTACTGAAACAACAGAAGATGTATTAAATTACTATAAATCTAATTGTAAACATGATAGAGATAAAATTAATACTAATGTGCTTGAAGCAATTTTTAATAATCCAATAAATTCTGATAAAATAGTAGAAACTGCATTTAAATTATATATTTATTATTATGGTTCATACAGCTGTGATAGATATAGTACAGTTATTTTAAATCATTCTAGATTTAATCAAGAAATGTATATAAATTTAACTAAATATTTAATTAAAAATAAATTAGGTAGTTTCTTACTTCCTTTTATAAGACATAAATATTGTACAAAAGATTTATATGTTGCTGCAGTTTGCACAAATTCATTTAATCTTTATGATACTGGTTTTGATAGATTTGATTTTAAATTTACTGAAGAAGATTTAGAAGCTATGACTAAAGCAAATAAAGATGCTATAGGTATTGCAATAAGATCAAAAAATTGTCCTAAATCAATTTTAATTAAAGCAATAAAAGAATATAAAAATGTGGCAGCTGTAAACCATGT
>Ga0247610_10005999_pt1 | contig 12707 bp, 6 predicted proteins | sample 174DNAGHGhighgp2_FD_193483 | JGI IMG/M metagenome (GOLD analysis project Ga0247610, IMG submission 193483) | Sheep rumen microbial communities from Palmerston North, Manawatu-Wanganui, New Zealand - 1742 DNA GHGhigh gp2 | ecosystem: Host-associated > Mammals > Digestive system > Stomach > Rumen ...
CGCGGACCGTGCCCGTAACCTTGCCTGCCGCGCCCGGGAAACCCGATATGTCAGAACCGAGCTTATCGGCTGATAGCGACTGCGAATAGAAGTCCAGTCTGCGCGCAGGATCAGCTGTCCACGAAGAAGGATCGAACCTTCCGATAATGACTGCGGGGTAAGCAGGATTGGAAGAATACTTTGCATAATTAACTTTGCGCTCTTCAAGTCCTTCGGGGACAGTCCCTTCGCCCTTCACCAGTGCAAGTGCCTCATCGAGATAGAGCATGAAGATATCATCACCGAGACCGTTGACCGAACCTGCGCGGAGGAGGAACTCACGCAGTATGCTGAATATCCATACGCCTTTGCTCCTCATCTCTTCCCTGAATCTGTGTGCGCCTGCGAACTTATCCACCATCTTTGCGGCCTTGCGGGCGTGAGCAGGGTTTTCTTTCTCAAGCTCAGCCATCGCTTTTTTGTACTCTTCCTCACTTGCGGCGAGCATCGCGTGTGCATTCACGCCGAGATCCTCGTAATTGGCAAGAGCGTTACTGATATAATCTTCAGTCTCGTATGGTCTCGGTTCAGCGAGTTCCATCTCGTTGATGCAGCGCTGACCGCACTCGTTCATATATTCATCTTCATCTATCTTTCCGTCTTTCAGGTCTTCAAGCAAGAGCACAGGCTTCATGCTGGCAAGCATACCGAGTCCGCCTCCGCAGAGCCTGCCTGACATCTCGGGACCGACCAGTTTATCGAGTTTGGATCTTGTGCCGAACAGCGGGACCATCTGCGTTCCGCAGGTAGCCATAACGGCAGAAAGTCCTTCCTTGAGGCGGGGGATCATGGTCTTGTCCCAGTATGAAGCAAGTTCGGCATTTGTATTAAGTTTGCGTATCTCATCTATCATGTCCTGCGAAATCTGCTGAAGGTCGCGGACCATCTCGATCTTCTCGCGCTTGCTCATCTTACGCATTCCGGTCTTGTCGCCGAAAACGAGTTTTCTGAGATTGCGCTTGAACTTACGCGCATCAAAAGGCGCGATCGGCACTTCGGTCCCTTCCGGTACGCTTCCGACGATATCCTTGATGGCATCGTATGCTTTGGGGCGAGACATGCCCATTGCCACCAGCATCGAGCAGACTACGCTTACATTCATGTATGCCTGACCGTCTATGGCCGTAAGCCATTCAGGCAGACCAAGAAATTCATTTATCTTCTCAAGCGCGCTGTATGTCGCAGGTGTCAGAGGCCGCATGAAGATCTCGCCGACGTTTGTTTTCGTGAGAAGGTGTTCTCCTGACAGGCTGCCGTTGATCCTGTATGTCCTTCTGTCGATCGGATTCATCGTCGTGATCGGGCGTGCCTGGAGCACATAGAGTTTTCCACCCGAGACTGCCCACTCGATGTCGACCTGGCAGTTGTATGCTTCCTGTATCTTACGCGCATACTTGAAGAGATGTTTCGCATGTGGTGCGAATGACGCATCTCCGGTATACGCGTATTTCATTGCGTTTATCTTGAACTCTTCGGCATCAGATTCGCCTGATACGAGAAGCTCGCCCTCGCCCCGCACGAGATTGCCGACCATAGTTGCCGAGCTTCCCGTGATGGGATCAGCCGTAAACAGAACGCCTGCCGTCTCCGGTTTTACGAACTTCTGCACGACTGCGCCGATGCCTTCGAAATCCACATCCGCCGATGCCGTGTATGCCTCGACACGTGCCGAGTATGCGCTCTTCCCTACAGTGCCAAGCGCCTCTGCTATGTCTTCGGGCTTAACGTCCGTGACCGTCTCATACTGTCCTGCGAAACTGTTGTCGCTGCCGTCCTCGTTAAGTGCAGAAGATCTTACTGCATATGTGCTGTCGCAGGTTATTGCTTCCGACAAAAACGACAAGACTTCTTCCCTGGGATTGCCTTCTTCAAAACCGTCAACAGTAACCACATAACCATCGGGCACCGGCAGTCCCATGCGCACCATCTTTACCAGTGATGCGCCCTTGCCTCCGATACGGTCCAGGATCTCGTCCGGACAATCCTTGAATGAATAAACATATCTCATGACAGCAGCAGATCCACCCTCATATCAATGTATTTGCGAAGTTCTTTCTCATCTTCCAGGTCCAGTCCCATGTGCTCGCGCATTTCTTCCTTGCGGTATAAGACAAGCTGAAGCATCGTAGACAGTTCGTATGCGATCATGCGGCACTCGGTGTCGTTTTTCGCACCTGCGTAATGTGCCTTCACCAGCCCGTAGCTGAATGCTTCCTTGGACAGATCGCGCTCAAAGAGAACAAAGCTTGTGATAGCTCTTGTGAACTGATAATTCTTCACGAGGAATGATGCGATGATGAAGTGAAGTTCTTTGAGTTTGTCCTTGGGACTCATGTCGGATTCGACTATCTTTCTGACATCAGCATCTTCGAGCGCATTCTGGTACTTGCGCATGAAGACTTCGTAGATGAGTTTTTCCCTGGAACCGAAACAGTAATTGATCATGGCCGCCTGCATTCCGCTTGCCGCTGCGATCTGTCTGGAGGTCACCTTCATGGGATCGTCGCTGCCCGTAATCAGGGCATCGCAGGCGTCCAAAAGCTTTTGTCTGGTGATTTCTGTCTTCTTTTCTTTAAGCAAGTTTACGGTCTCCGCGAACAATTATTGAACATGTTTAATAATGTATCACGGAGTTCTTTTTCCGTCAATGCTCTCTTCTCGCCACGCCGCGTTCCTTGTAATACTTCTCTTTGGCAGCATACATCTTCTCATCTGAAGTCTTGAGGAGATCGTCTATCGACTTGTCACCGGTACCAGAATAACTGTAACCGACCGAGCAGCTGTATTTGGTCTGTCCCACCATATCATTTATACGGTTGCAAAGCGCCTGAACATCATCTTCTGTGCATTTCCTGCAGACGATAACGAACTCGTCGCCGCCTAAACGGTACACGCGGTGTTTGCCTTTCGCCGCACGCAGGAAACAATCGGATATCGTAGAGAGAGCTTCGTCACCTGCCTTGTGTCCTTCGTTGTCGTTGATAGCCTTGAGGCCATTCATGTCGACCGATACAAGAGCCGCAATATTCTCGGGCTCACTGCGGACATCGGCGTAGTATGCCTGGCGGTTCAGAAGTCCCGTGAGAGCATCGCGCTTGGTAAGCATCAATATCAGGAAAACGTAGTACACGAACATGGACACGGCAATAGTCTCGCAGAAGACTTTCGAGTAGTCGCTGCCGATGGTGAACGGGAGTATCAGGCCTGATGCGAACGCAAACGCAAAGAATATGATCGGCACGATCTCCGTCCTCTGCCTGCTGCTGTGCTTAATGAGCAGGAACAAAAGTGCCGCACAGTAAAGACCGGGTGCGATGAACGGCAGCAGTCCTAGAGGGCCGCGGACCAGTTTGTTCGCATCGTCCAAGCCAAAAACGATCCCGTTAAAGATCGAACTTACATTGATGACAGCCACAACGACCGCCGGCATGAAAACAATCCAGGTCTGGCGCTTAACGACCGTATAGATAATCTGCGCGATTAAAAGCGGAGTGGCACTGTATCTCAAAGCCATCAGGATGAGCCTTTGCATCCTGAATTCCGCACTGCCTGCAATATGGAATTCCACATATACGATGATCGAGAGCACGAACACTTCGATGATCAGCGCAAACGAACGTCTGACCGTCTTCTTGTCCAGGAAAACAGTCGAGATAAGACAGATCGCATACCCCAAAAGCGTAAGGAGCAGTATCCAGTTGGCCGACATGTAATCAGAGATATTCATCCCGCACGTGTCCTCGCGTTTTAAGATACTTACATTATACTTTTGTATACGTTACTTTCGGGAAAACTTATTATTAACTATTGGCATAAGCCACCCCCGACAACCTACCGATATCGTGTTATTATTATCTTGTTATAACAATTCCCAGGAGGTGCATGATCATGCAAAGAGTATTGGATTTTCTTAAGGCAGCTGACACATATTATCTGGCAACCGTTGAGGGCGACCAGCCGAGAGTAAGACCTTTCGGAACAGTAAACGAGTTTGAGGGCAAGCTCTACATCCAGACAGGCAAGGTTAAGCCCGTATCGCAGCAGCTCCACGCCAACCCCAAGGCTGAGATCTGCGCATTCAAGGACGGCCAGTGGCTCCGTGTAGAGTGCGAGCTTATCGAGGACGACAGACGCGAGGCTCGCGTATCCATGCTCGAGAGTTATCCCCAGCTCCAGGCAATGTACAGTGCAGACGACGGAAACACCGAAGTCTTCTACATGCAGAACGCGAAAGCAACATTCAGCTCGTTCACAGCTGCTCCGGTGACTGTTGAGTTTTAAGGATTAGATGCATGACTGTGCGGCCATTGTGCCGCACGTTTTTGTTTTGGGTGTTAATTATGAAAAGACGTTTTAGGGAATGGTTCAGCATCAAGGTTTCCCAGCAGCCGGGACAGGTGGTGCTTTTCGCGATACTCGTATTCAACCTGTTGTTCTTCCTCGTGGGCGCGTTGGTCATCATGATCCTCGCAGGCCAGAACGAGATGAGTTTCTTTGAGGCTCTGTACTGCACGATAACGATGATCCTCGATGCGGGCTGTATCGAGGCGGTCGTAGGCGATGTCGGTGCTGCGGGGTACCTGATCCCGATCATCTGCATAGGCATCGTAATAATCGGCATGATAACGTTCAGCGGCGCCGTTATCGGTTACGTTACGAACTACATCTCCGGATTCATCGAGAATTCGAATTCGGGCAACACGAGCATCAATGTCTCCGAGCATGTGATAATCCTCAACTGGAATTCGCGCGCATCTGAGATCATCAACGATTTCCTGTACGCCGAGCATGACCAGATCATCGTCGTTCTTTCCGACATGGACAAAGACGAGATCACACGTGAGGTGGGCGAGAAACTCCAGGATACGATCAGACAGGAGAACACTAGGCTCAAGCGCGACCTGGCGGGCCGTCCTTTCTTCGAGAGGAACTTAAGCTACAACCGCCGCAAGCTCAAGAACAACCTGACCGTCGTCGTACGTCAGGGAGACATCTTCTCCGCGAATCAGCTCCACAACATCTCGCTGCTCTCCGCCAAGTCCGTCATCATTTTGGACGACGAACAGGCAGGCAGCAAGAAGGGCCAGACCGAAGGCAATTCCAAGACGATCAAGGCACTCATGCAGGTCGCAGACATCGTGTCCAAGGACATTTCCCGCGACAACCAGCGCATCGTCGTCGAGATCAACGACGACTGGACCGAGGAACTGGTCGGCAAGATCATCCGCTACAAGCAGATCTACCGCAAGTGCACCATCGTCCCTATCCGCGTCAATGTTCTCCTGGGCCAGCTCCTGTCGCAGTTCTCCGTCATGCCCAACCTGAACCTCGCATACCGCGAGCTCTTCTCCAACAAGGGCGCGACCTTCTATGTCGACGAACTGAAGACAGAAGATCCCACGGCATACATCACCGACTACATCAACACCCACGACAAGGCCATCCCGCTGGTAGCGCGCCAGGTCGAAGGCCACAACTATTTCTACTACGCCGCATCCTCGCCGGAGGATCTTAAGCATACGACAACCGTCCCCGCGAAAGACATCGGCGCCAAACTCAACCTCGACTACTGGCTCGACAAGAAAAACATCCTTATCCTGGGTCACAACAGCAACTGCACCGAGATGATGAAGAGCTTCCAGTCCTTCAGCAACGAATGGAACTACAGGGACACCGGCGAGCAGATCCTTAATATCAACATCATCGATGACGCCGAGAATCTGAAGAAGATGGATTTCTACAAGGAGTATCCGTTCGTCACCAAGACGATAGCAGCTTCCATCTTCGACAAGGATCTGATGTGCAAGGCCATCGAAAGATTCTTCACGGACAACAAGGGCGACATCTCAGTGCTCATCCTGTCAGATGACATGGTAGATACGAACGAGCAGGATTCCGCTGCACTCGCAAACCTCGTCTACATCCAGGAGATAATCAGCGACAGGGCTGCGGCTGACGTGAACTTCAACCCCGATCGCATTGACATCGTAGTCGAGATAGTCAACCCGCGCCACCATGACATCGTCAACAGCTACAGCGTGCGTAACGTCGTCATCAGCAACAGGTACATCTCCAAGATGATCACGCAGATCGGCGAGAAAGACGCCATCTTCGACTTCTACAACGAGATCCTCACCTATGACGACGCAGACGCGGAAGTCTTCAACAGCGAAGAGATCTACATCAAGAAAGCAGATACTTTCTTCGACGAGATCCCGCCCGAGTGCTCGCCGCGCGACCTCATCTACTCCGTATGGAAAGCGTCCACCGATCCGTCCATCCCGAAAGAGGAACAGACACCGACGCTCATCCTCGGCTACGTCAAACGCGAAGGCAATGTCTGCCTGTTCAACTCCACCGATTCACCTGATACGGTCAAACTCGACAAAGGCGACAAACTTATCGTTTACGCAAATCACTGATACAAAAAGGAGCGGCTTTGAAGTGAACCCCTGAAGTTGGACAAACTTCGGGGGTTCACTTCAGATTGCCGCCCCTTGCTTTTAGCTAATGTTTATTTATAAGTTTCCATCTTTATGATGCTGCCTCGCGTGCCTTCTTCGACTCGGACTTTCTTTATTTCTTTCTCTTCAAAGGCCGCCATATGCGAGATGATACCAACCTGTCGCTTGCCTTTAGACAGATCATCGAGCACTTTCATCACAGAATCAAATTTGTTGCTGTCCTGCGTACCGAAACCTTCGTCGATGAACAGGCTTTCAATTTGGATTGCCTTATTCTCCTCGTTCTGAACAGTATCAGCAACTCCCAAAGCAAGAGCAAGTGATGCCTCGAAAGACTGTCCGCCGGAGAAATTCCCAGTCTTGCGGCAAGTCTCGGTCTTCGTATCCAAAACCTTAATTCCCAGACCCTTCTTCTCTTCGTCATCAAATTCCAAAGAGAACCTGTTATTGGTCATTACAGCCAGTCGCTCATCAGCCGAAACAAGAATTGATTTAAAGAAATCTCTGAGAATATAAGAATCAAACTTCTCTCCGTACTTGGAATTGGCTTCTTCATCCATATTCTTCAATTTCTGACTGGCAAGTAAGTACTTTCTTCTCATATCGAGAATGCCTTTAAGCTCGTCTTCGATGTCCTTATACCTCTTGAGATCGTATGTGTTTTTCTCAAATTCTTTGGACTTCGGCTCTAACTGTCCCCTAAGGTCACGAATTTCTTCGTTAATCGCCTTGATATCTATTCTCTCTTTTCCTTCGGTCTGCTTAACGAGAGCAGCGATTCCTGCTTTCAATTCTTTTACTTTACTGTCGTAATCGGTGACCTTCTTGGTGTGAGACTTGATCCATCCTTCAATGTTATCAATGGTAAGCGCGACGCCGTCCTGAACCAAAACCTCCTTATAAACCTTTTCTTCTGTGAAACCATTCTTAGCAAGGTTAGCCTTATACTGACCTTTTGCTTCTTCAGCCTTTGCCTCGCAGTTTTTCTGCTCTTCTTCTGTGCTTTTGATTTTACCTTGCAACTCGCTTAACAAATTAGCGCATTCCTGCTCCTTCTTAGCCGCTGAATCGATCTCACTCTGCAACGTCTTTGCCTTTTCATCTGCAGCACTCTTCTTTTTCTCCGCTTCGGTTTTGGTCTCAGGGAAACCTGCCAAAGGTTTCTTCTGTTCAATGACCTTTGCTTCGCACACTTTAACTTTTTTCTCAGCTTCTGTTTTAAGTCTATCGGCTTCTGTCACTTCCTTCTCTTTCTTACCGATAATCTGCTCTAGATCATGCTGCTTATTAGAAATCTCGGTCTTCTGCTTGCGTTCATCAACAGCCTTAGCAAAAGCCTTTTCAGCCTTATCATACGTTTCTGAACACTCGGCTTTGCACTTGTCCAGCAAATCACCTGCAATAATGTCATCCCACGACTCTGTTCCTATAAGTTTCTTAGAAATAGACAATATGGAACTCTTAGCACCCTTGCATCTACCTTCTTTCTGCTGTAAAGCCTGATAGCTTTCTTTCTCTTCTGCTTCTAGCTCATTTCTTCGAGCAAGAGCTGATTCAACATCAGTTCTTGAAGGTACATCTTTGCTTTCGCTTCTAGAATGAGCAAAAGAATCAATATCAGCCTTGGTGTGCTTTACGCCACATACAGGACATTCGACCTCTTCTTCTATCTCAAGCTTCGAAACCATATCGCCTGCAAGCACTGCAGCATAACCATCGATGAAAAGGCTGTTAAGCTTCAAGTAATCAGCTCCGGCATTCTTAGCAGCCTTACTGTCTTCTTCCCATTTCTGCTTAGCATTTGACAAATCCTTCTCAAGTTTCAGATAGTCATTGACTGATTTATCAAATTCATCAAGACCTGTCTGCTTTTCCCTAACCAGACCTAATTCTCTCTCAGCTGCTGCAACGGCAGGATCGCCGGCGTCTTCGAGAGCGGTGAGAGTTTTCTTATACTCATCATTTTTCTTTTTCAGCGTTTCAAGTTCTTTGGCCAGTTTCTCCGCCTGTTTGCCGTTTTTCTCAAACTCTCTATTAGCGGTATCTAATTCTTTGCGACTTGTCTCTAACTCGTCATAGAATGGCATGACCGCAGATATAGTGCTTATCTCTTCGGTCAGTTTCCTAATCTCAACATCATTATTCTCGGCAATCCTTTTTGCGTCAGCATCAAGCCTCTTGTGTTCTTCATCCTTCTCGGCATATTCCGAATCCAGTTTTTTCTTTCTGCCAATAACATCATTCAGAGACTTAACAGCATCCGCAGAGGTCTTCTCATAAGGCAGCACCTTAGATGCAGCATCTACATTCGTTAGCCTGACACGTAATGCATCTATATTTGACTTGTCATTTTCAAGGGTCCCAAAACTCTTTTTATCCTTATCTAAGGCATCGAACAGACTATTCGTCTCTTTGGCCGCAGTTATAACACGGTCTTTCTCAGTTATCGCATCATTAAGAGCCTTGGTCTCAGTCTCCAGGGTTTTATTTCTCTCATCCATCTTAGCAATGATAACGTCAATAACACTGAGAAGACCGGGATGGTCGATGTTGAATTTTTTATAATCTTCTTCGGAAAGATCACAATAAGCCGGTACAGCAATCTCCGACAGTTTCCCATTAGCTAGCACTCTCAGCGCTTCGTCATCTTTGCCCAATCGAGTCATCGCATGATGGATCCTGGCCTGAAGATCAGAATGTTCTTGATTATTATACACTTTACCAAGGATTACTTTCCTCGTATCAGCATCAGAATTAAGAAATCTGGCAAATTCTCCCTGCGCTATCATCACAATGTTCTTGAACTGATTGGCATCCAGGCCAATGATCTCCTTAATCCTTTGGGTTACCTTATTGGAGTTGTTATCGAACTTATATGTGCTTGAATCTGAGCTTTTATACTTTCCGCTCTCTTCATCGAATTTGTTGAGACTGGAAGCGAAATCCATCTTTGCCGCTTTATTGGTCGCGCCCCAGGATATCTTCCTGGTCACTTTGTATCTGTCGTCACCACTGGAGAATTCAAGAACGACTTCCATCGGTTCCTTGAATCCGTCTTCACGTTTACAAAGATCACAGTGGATCTGTTCGTAATCAGTATCGGTTCTGCCTTCACCGCTGCATACTCCGTAGAGAGCAAACATAAGGCCGTCAAAAATAGCCGTCTTGCCAGAACCCGTATCGCCGACGATAGCATATACTTCATTGCCTAAAGCATCGAAATCAACAACAACTTCATCTGCATAAGATATAAAAGCTTTCATTGTTAATCTATGAGGTCTCATGCTTTTCCCTCCTCATCCTTATCTACAGCCGCCAAAAGGTAATCCAGCAGTTCTTTAGTCTCAGCGTCAAGTTTACTCTTATCATCATTACTGGATGAAATAGCGATATACGAATTTGAATTCCTGCTCTGCTGTTCGAGGATCTTATCTATCACGCCCCGCTGGACTCCATCTAAGGTTTCGCCTCTCTTCTCATAGTAGAAATCCTCAAAAGCCTTTTTGATATTTGCCCTCTCGACCTTTTTCTTTTTGGTCTCTCCGCTGTTGTCTTCGGAACCTTCCGTAGTGTCATCCTTCTCAATATGCAAGAGGCAGGAACCGAAAACAGCATTCAACCTGTTCCTGTCATCGGAAGTTATAGTCTTAGAATTAACTCTGCAAAGGATATAGTAATCATCCATATCTGCAAACGACCTGCCTTGCTCGATAATCTCGTCAACTGTACCGGGAATAACCTTAATCTTATGAAGAAGCGGAACATCTACATAAGAAATATCATCTTTTGAGATCTTGCCTGACTCGTTGACTTCGACCATGACAACCCGCTTCTCACGCCCTTCCTCGGAGAAATCATAGTACATAGGGCATCCGCTGTATCTTATGGTGTCTTTACCAATCTCCTGACCATTATGGATATGTCCGAGCGCAACATAATCGAACTTATCATAAGCTGTATACTCCACCTCTCCCAATCCGCCGACATTGGATTCAGACTCACTGTGCACCGGCTTCTTGCCGTTTGCAACGACGTTCTGGTGAGATAAGATCACATTGCACTTGCTCGTATCAATATCCTGAGCATTAATAAGAGCCCTTGCAGCCTTATCATATGAATCGATATCAGGATCATCCAGAACACGCGTATCAGCTACAAGCAACGGAAAGACATAAGGCATCAGCCAAAAGACAACACCATCGACTTCGTAATGCTCCATGTCCTTCTTAACATCTCTGGCAATAAAGATATTCTTATCCTTAAGGAAAGTATTAAACTGCGACAGCTTTACGATAGGATCGTGGTTGCCAGGAATAACAAAGACAGTCTTCTCGCGCTCAGCCAGTCCGATCAACAAACGCTCAAATAACTCGATTGCTTCGTCCGGCGGCTGCCTGCGGTCATAGATATCTCCAGAGATAAGGATAACGTCAGGCTGATGCTCATCAACCGCCTTAAGGAACTGCTCTACCCAATATGGCTGATCCTTCTCGACAAACCTTACGTCGTACAATGTCTTGCCAAAATGAAGATCTGATACATGAAAAAACTTCATAACAACACCTCGTTACAATGTGCCCATTTCCTACCTTACAACACAATTCTACTCCCATCGTTGGGACAATAATAGGACAGGGCCAAGATATGTCAGAAGTTTTTTGCGTACCTCCCAATTATGCCCCGAGAGCTTCAAGGAAGTAGTCGACCGACATAGTGCCAGTGAGGGAAAGTCCGCTGTCGCCGGGGATGAGGTCCAGGTACTCCGATTCGCTGATCTCGACCGGCTGGTTGTTGCTGTCGAAGTAATAATACTTGACCACATTGTATGCGTTCGGATCGTCGTACACGTACTCGTACTGGATCATGTCGAAGTTAGCCCTTGCCAGGGACAGATTGTCCAGTGACATCATGTCGTCAGTCATGTGACCGATGAACAAACTGAAATATCCGCCCATCTGCTCGGAGCCGCCGCCGGTTAATATGCAGTTTCCGCGCGGCTTGTAGGTGTTATAGCAATCCTCGTAGCCGTAGAGGCTCTTCAGAAGGACTGCCTCGCCTCCGACAAAAGTATAGAGTTTGCCGTAGACCACATTGCCGTCGACAGCAACGCTAACGATGAGTTCGGGTATATCGTCGTCATTGATGAGCACAAGATCGCAGAGGACATCCTGGTAGGAACCCTCGTTATAACCGTTGTCAAAGTCCTGCGGCTGGATAGTCGATACGATCGAAGCGTAAGCCTGTTTCCAGCCGGTGTCGGTATATGAGAACACCTCCGGAAGCATGACGAGAAGATTGTCGTCATCGGAATATGTGGAGCTGCTCGGTCCGCAGCTTAAGATGGTCCAGTAGTATGCACCGTCTATCTCCTTGTATTCCATGACATAGTCGTATCTCTGGCCTTCCTTCAAAGGTTCGTACGAAGGGTTGTTCTCGACTACCAGTTCATCGTATTCGACAGATGTGATGTAGTAATACTGTCCGTCCGTCTTAGCCGATATTATCATCTCGACCATCGAATAGCCGGCCCATCCTCTCGAATACCATACATAGCCGTCTGCGACATATCCGCCGTAATAGTATTCGCCGTCAGACGTCACGTTGATGTTCGAGTTGATGCGCGTGATGTCATCGGAAGAAATGTTAAGGATATTGGCCTCTACCCAAGTAAGCTGCTCTTCAGACACGCGGTAGCACGGCATCATCGTGAACAGTCCCTGTGGGTCGTCATATGTTGCATAGGCATCGTAATCGGGATAGTACGCGGAGAAATCGACCAGCACGCCTGCTTCGGACGTGAACATGTCCGTCAGCACGAAATCATCCGGCACCGCAGTACAGTCATAATCGTGGCAGTTCCACCATCCGATGAAGTTCTGCAGTTTATCGAAGTCAGGCAGGTCTTCGAGTGCGACGTCGACCAAAGCGGGTTCAGTCTCGACTGGAACTGTCTCTGTGGGCTCGGGGCGCAAAGCTGTCGTCTCGACGGGCACTATTATCTCTTCCGTCTCGGATTCCGATACCTCGATCTCCTCTTCCTCGGGCTCTTCTTCGGGCCTGTTATTGATGAGGTATGCGACGCCGACGCCTGCGGGGATCACGACTGCAGCAGCAACTGCGACGATGACTGCTTTGCCTGCGGCGGTGGACAGGAAACCTGCTTTCGCTGCCGCTGCGCCTGCTGATGAAGCGGCCTTGGCAGCA
>Ga0247610_10006001_pt1 | contig 12704 bp, 15 predicted proteins | sample 174DNAGHGhighgp2_FD_193483 | JGI IMG/M metagenome (GOLD analysis project Ga0247610, IMG submission 193483) | Sheep rumen microbial communities from Palmerston North, Manawatu-Wanganui, New Zealand - 1742 DNA GHGhigh gp2 | ecosystem: Host-associated > Mammals > Digestive system > Stomach > Rumen...
TCACGTAGAGCACCCAGAAGGGAACAGTCATTGCCTGCACCAATAACAAAGGCAGACACAATGTGATTCGAGATGCAGAAAGGAAGTTTGGGATATGCTTCATTGACTTTGTCTTTGCCTGTCACAACTCGACCATCCAAACAAGTTTTGCGGCTCTCGCTGCTCCAGGCATTGTCTTTTTAAGACCGGGATAATAGCACCACGCAATAAAGGCTGGAATGATGGACGATAAAAATTGAAGCCAACTGACGTGTTGTTGAGCGTCAGCGAAAAAATCCGCCACACAAACCCAGCTTCCTGCCAAGGCACGAAGACTATAGAGCACAATGATTACAATAATGGCCATGCGAGTCAGTGGGAGCCGCCGGATGTTGCCAGAGGCTGAGAGAGCATAGAACCCTGCCAAAGTGAAGGCCAGGACAAGGACGACGGTTATAGCATAAAGCATCCATACGTGACCAAACACTATATTATACATTATGTCTTTGATGCCGTACGCGTCGAATGCTTCATCCAATGCAAAAAGACAACCGAGATGGCCAATGGCTATGATAAAGTGGAGAATAGCTCCGAGTCGTAGTCTTTTCATTGTTCACAATTCAATTAATTGTTTCGCAACATCAGAAATCTTTGATTGCGAAGATGGGTTGGTAATGAAAACAGCAATAGGAAACTGCTGACCATGATTCAATATGATAATACCTACATCGCAGATGCCTGACGGCTGACCTGATGGTAATGGATATCCAGTCCCAGTCTTATGAACGACTTTGGCTGTATTTGGAACTGCGGCAGGCAGACGATCCTTACCTGTTTGACATTCTTCCATCAATTTCCAAATGAAACGGAGTGACTCGTTGTCGTTATGATGTGCAATAAACCAGTCAAGGAGGGCTACCATCGACTGAGGTGTACACCAGTTTTTATTACTTAGTGTAGGGTTTGCGTGCATTTGCTTTTCCGTCTTTTGAATACGAATGCCTTTGAATCCTATATTTTGGATGTATTTCTCTACTTTTCTCGGACCACCGCATTGTTCGAAGAGAATATCGCAGGCATTATTATCACTCTGTTGAAGCGAGAGAGTCAGCAATTCTGCGTACGTAAAAGAACTTTCTCCTTCAAAAGTATTCAGCATTGGCGACCATGTATCTTGCATCAGTTCGTCTTTCCTGACAGATACCTCTACGTTCAACTCAATGTTGTTCTTGGTAAGATAGTCTGCGACATAGAGTGCCTGTGGGAATTTCATGACGCTGTACATTGGGAAACGGCTTGTCGCATTGATACCACTCTCCGTTCCACCTTTTTTGACGCAGACACCAACGGCCTCCTTGTGCGTCTGCTGTCCCTTCATGCCACAGCAGACGAACAATAACAATGTAATCGATATAAAAAGTTTCATATTTTTATTCATTGGTTCTATTTATGAACCCATTCTGGCCTCTTTGTATTTCCCATCCTTGATCAGATTCTTGTAGGTGGTGTCGTGCATGGCCATCACCGTCTGAAACACCATCACTCGCTGGTCTTGGGTCGACTTCTGTGCTTAAGGAACTTCTGGGATAGGTTTCATATTGATATGCCCAATTGATATGCATCCTCTAAAAAACTTGTACCCTTGATGTCACCCTTGTCTTTGACTCCCCTGACAAGTACCTTGCCAGCATCCTCTATATTGAAGTATTTCAAGCAGAGGCTATATTCCGTCAGAATGGCATCAAACAATTCTGGCAGCGTGGCGGCACCAACAAGTAACAATGCCATCTTCTTGATGTGGAAAGTATCGCGGATGGGATTATGGAACCTGTCGATGACGACCTTCAATTGTGCGCTGATACCATAGAAATAGACTGGCGAGGCGATGACGAGCATATCTGCCTGGTTCGTCTTTTCATAGATGATTGCCATGTCATCCTTCTGAGCACAGATTCCGTTTGTTTTGAAGCAAGCGTTACATCCCAAGCATGGATTCACTTTGTAATCACGCACAGAGACGATCTCCACATGATGATGCTCTGCTGCTCCTTTGGCAAAAGCGTCAGCCAACAGTTCTGTATTGCCACCCTTACGAGGGCTTCCGGATATAATCAGTATGTTCATCGTTATTCAGACAACGGTAATACCTATCATTTTCGTTACTCCTTCGATGTTGTTCCAGCAGGAGTGTGGAATGCGGCCTTCAACAAGGAATGCTTCATCCTTATGGATTATCACCTCTTCATCACCAAGCAAAATCTTTGCCTCGCCTTCGGTTACGATGAACAGGTGGTTATGCTCATGGGTGTGCAGTTCTGTTGGCCCGCCACCATCAAGATCCATATAGGCTACTGCACCGTCAACTATATTGCCTACGGCTCCAAAAAGTTTCTTTGCACGGAAGTTCACGTGCTTCGGTGGTGTCATGAATTCATTCATATAATACCTGTTTTAATAATCCATGTGTATAGTCCTGCTCCAATCAAACAGGGAATGAGACCGATGAGCATTCCCCATAGGGACTGCACAAAATGGTAGCGTTTCTGATGGTAGGCTGTATCCATGTGTTCCGTGCCTGGGAGCCGGACAGACTTCATGTTTGCAAAGAGCACCCAGTCGAGGAAGAAACAGTCGTACCAGTCGATGAAGAGCCAGATGCCATAGCTGAGTGCCAAAGCAGACCAGAAATCATAGGCTCCAGCCAATTTCATCAGGCCGAGCGTCAGCAGAAGTGCCAGAAGCAGGGCAAAGCCTTTCTTGATGAGTACTGTCTTTGAGAAGAAGTCTGACGACACACGCTCGTGGGTCTTAAAATACTCATCCTGTATTTCCTTTGGATAGTCGTGAATCCACCATACAGGGTTCTTCACCAATGGAATCAGGATCATCGCCGTAAAGGCAATGGTCATCATTATGGTCTCTATGGTAATAATCGTCCAATTCATTGTATCACACCTTGTTGTTCTTTCAAATACTCCATGATACCTTTACGATACAACTTTGCAGGGTCTGTGATGCCTGTCGCAGAGAGACGGTCAAAGATCGGGCCTGTTGTTCATCTGCGTAGCAATGAAGGCCTTCAGCTTGTCGTTAAACATCTCAGGCAGCTCCATGTGGATGAAGTGTCCGCAAGTGGTCAGTTCCGTATAGTCAAGGTTGGGATAGAGGCGCTCCATCTTCTGCTTATTGTCAGGATCAAGACCGCTGTTCTGCGTACAGATGACCATTACTGGCTGAATAATCTGGTGATTCGGCCACCATTTCTTTTCAATAAGGTGTTGCATTGTGCTCGAAGCTACATATTGGGGTGTTTCGGGCATTACTGACATGGCATAGTCGTTGATCTCCAGAGGTGTTTCCTTACCAGCCAATGACGACACAAAACCAGTAATCACCTCACGACAGTTATCGCCATCAAAGGCGTGACCAAACTGATTAACAGCCTCTACATATTCTGGCGTCTCAGTACCATCGTAGAAACAATATACACCGTCAACGTCTACTAAAGCGCCTTTGTGGCCTGTCGTCATCAGCGTCTGACGGCATACGGGCGTTCCAAGACTGTGACCTACAAAGACAGCATCGCTGATGCTGTTGACATTCAATACTTCATCGATGGCATGGGCAAAGAAATCAAGTGTGTATTCCACATGTGGCTTATCACTCAGCCCATAGCCAGGCAGGTCGATGAATACGAGTTGCAAGTCTTTGCCGTCTCGGAAAGCCTCGAACTGCTTCTCCCACGTATTCATGTCACAGCCGAAGCCGTGAACGAAACAGATAGTTTTTGCATCAGAGCCAACCGACTCATTCCATATTTTATAATGTACGCGGATACTATCGTCGATAGTAACGTATTCAGACTTCAATTCGCTAAGCGTCTGAGACTGTTTTCCACAGCCTGCCAGCAACAATGCGAACAACAAATATAATACGATTCTTTTCATACTACTTCTTTATTAATTTGACATTCTGTCTTATTAGGTCGCGACTCGACAAAGCTGATGTGCTCATCGCTCTGTACTCGCTGCTTTCTAATTTCATTACTCTTACTGGGCAGTCTGAGCCCACTTCCAGATTGGGACATAAAGTTTCCTCGCCAGTGTCCACGAATCCGCACTTCTCCATTACGCGACCAGAAGCCGGGTTTGAAGGAAAGTAGTCACCCCAGAGTGTAGTGAATCCCTTTTCATTAAAACAATAGTCGATGACCATCAGAAGTGCTTCAGTACAGATGCCTTTTCCCCAATACGGACGGGCTATCCAATACCCCACCTCCGCATGATCTTCTGCAATCTTCAGGTTTGATGCGGATGCCGGAAGGTAGCCTACACAACCAATGGCCTCTCCTGACTCTTTCCATATCACTGCCCACATCCCTTCTGTGTTGAAGACAGTTCGAATAATCTCCAGACTATCCTCAACCGACTTATGTGGTGGCCATCCGGCGCGAGGCCCAACATCAGGGTCACTGGCGTATTTAAACAGGGTCTCGGCATCGCTATCCTGCCAAGGGCGTAATAGAATTCTTTCTGTTTCCATCATTTTTTATTTTTGACCTTCGGTCTTACTCTGTCGCGACTCGGCATAACTCGAATTCATTCGGTTCTGTTCTCGCTCCTCCATCGTTTGACGATGCAAAGGTACGGATAGTTGCGCGATTTGCAAAAAAAATGGGATAAACTGCACAAATATGTGATGAATGGTCTTGACCGAATACAGGTCTTATGACGCATTTGTTAAAAGATAGCCCCAGATTCGCACATTTACCCGAAAAAGTTTGGATGATTGGAAAATAATGCTTATTTTTGCAGCTGTAAAGTTTAATAAAGTGAAGATAAAAGTGAAATATTGATTATAAATATCACTCTGCTGAATATTAAATATTATGCTTATGGTAGACTTCTACGAATATTCTACACCAGAGCTTGTTCGTTTGCTTGGTGAGCGCTTCAAGGAGTATCGGATGCGTTGCAATCTCACTCAGAAGGAGGTTGCAGAGCAATCTGGGATAGGACTGACCACTATTCACAAGTTCGAGAATGGTACGGCAGGTAATTTGTCGCTGTCAACATTCATTCTGCTCCTGAAAGTGATTGGTCAGGTGGATGCCCTTGACGATGTGATGCCAGAATTGCCTGAGTCGCCATATCTTGTTCGCAAGGAGGAGAAAAAGGCTCAACGTATCAGACACACCAAAAAGTAAGCTATTATGACGAAGACATTGAAGGTTATTCTATGGGGTGAGGAGATAGGCCGTCTGGCATGGGATGAACGTAGAAAGCGGTCGTATTTCATCTACAACCCTGAATGGTTGAAGAAGGGACTTAACATCTCTCCTCTGGTTGCTCCTATAGATGGGGCCAGGGTGCTGATGCCTGTCTGGGGAGAGGATGCCAAGATATACCAGAAACTACCTGCATTCGTGGCTGACTCATTGCCTGATACCTGGGGTAATCAGCTCTTTGATTTGTGGCGACAGCAAAACCATCTGTCCAATGCTGATATAACACCATTGGATAAACTATCGTTTATTGGCAAACGAGGCATGGGTGCGTTGGAATATCAGCCTGAGTATGCCCGTGAACGCAAGGCTGAGAAGATAGACATGAAGTCGTTAGCAGATTTGGCAGAGCGTATCTATACGGAACGTGAGCAGGCGCATATTCTTCCAGAGGAATCCATCACCATGCAGTCATTGCTGACTGTCGGTACTTCTGCAGGAGGCCGTCAGCCTAAGGCTATCATCGCCATCAACCATAAGACGGGCGAGATTCGTAGTGGTCAGATATCAGACCTTAAGAACTACGACTACTATCTGCTGAAGTTCGGTAACACACAGTATAGCTCGGCTGAGCTGGAGATGACTTACTATGAACTGGCAACGATGGCAGGAATCCAGATGATGCCCTCCAGTTTATATGCCGTTGAAGGCAACAACCACTTTATCACTAAGCGTTTCGATCGTGACAGGGAGAGAAAGATATATACCCAGACGCTGGCAGCCATCAACCCAGAGGCAGAAAGTTATGGACAACTGATAGATACCTGTCGTAAACTTCATCTTCCAGAGTCAGACTGCCAGGAGGTGTTCCGAAGGATGGTCTTCAATATCTTGGCTAATAATACTGATGACCACAACAAAAACTTTTCGTTTATTATGAATGAGGATGGCAGTTGGCGATTGTCGCCTGCCTACGATATTACTTATATCATAGATAATGGAGGTTTCCTACCCAATGAAGACCACTGCTTGTATATCAGGACAAAGCTTCGGAATATCACTCGTGACGATGCCGTACAGTTTGCCCGTGATAATGGTATTCGCCGACCTGATGCTATCATCCGCGATGTGGTTGCATCACTGAAGCAATTCCGCACCATCGCCACGAAATACGGTGTGTCTGATGAATGGACGGGTAGGGTGGAGGCAACGATTATCGGCCACTTGAAAGCATGGGGAGAATGGGATGAATCCGAATTGCCTGAGTTCTCAATGAACGGTCATACGGTTTCCAACATCCGAATGGAGCAGGCATACAAAGGTAACTACCATCTGCTTGCTGAGATTGACGGAAAGGAACGCAAGTTCGTCATAGGCAAGAACAAAGAAGATTTTGCGCTGATTGAGAAGACTGGTATCGCCAACCTTACTCCAGACCAGCTGCAAGCAATGGCAGAGAAATACTTTTTCTCTTGATTGATATGGCAATACAGGTGACATACAGGAGAACCAGGAGGCTGTCGATGCGTATCGTGAAGAACGGCGATGTGCATGTGTCGGCACCCATTGGCATGCCAAAGAAAGAAGTGGAGCGATTCATTGAGGAACACCGCGACTGGATAGCCGAGGCACGTAAGAAAACCTACGAGAGCCAGAAGCGTAGGGCAGAGTTTTATAATCAGCTGCCGCTAAAGACAAGGGAACAGGCTGACGATGCCCTACGGCGGCTGAAAGCCCTGATAGAGCCGATGGTGGAGAGCCACGCCAAGGAGATGGGCGTGAAGCCAACCGTTGTCTATTACAAGGCGATGATTTCACGTTGGGGTGTCTGCAATGTCAGGGACAAGTCCATCTGCTTCTCTGCCTATCTGCTGCTGTTGCCGGAATGGTGTGTCGACCACGTGGTGGTTCATGAACTGTGCCATCTGTTGGAGCCCAGTCACAATGCCCGTTTCCATGCACTGATGGACAAGTATTTCCCTCGTTGGAAGGAAGCCCGTAGAGTAACAAGTCAAATCTGCAAGATGGAGGAGGACGAAGATGAGTAGTATTGCCCTTTTCATATTCCTGCTGAGCATCGGAGCCAGCTTTGTGCAGCGCACTACGGGCTTTGGCTTCGGTATCTTCATCATGACGATGCTGCCGTTCCTGATGCCCAGCTATGGCGAGGCCACTACACTCTCTGGACTTCTGGCCATCACAACCTCGGCTGTCATCGTCTGGCGGCTACGTGAACATGTTACCTGGCAACGGCTCTGGACGATTCTGCTGACGTTTATCATCGTCTCTACGACAGCCATCTTCGCACTGAAACGTATCGAAGACCACACCCTTAGGCAGATTCTCGGTGTGGCTCTCATCCTTATCAGCATTTATTTCGCCTTATTTAGCCAGAAAATCAAGTTGCCGACAACGAAGAAAGTACAGGTGGGTGCAGGAACACTGAGCGGACTGATGGGAGGCTTCTTCGGCATGCAAGGCCCGCCAGCCGTGCTTTATTTCATCCAGAGTGAGCCTTCGAAGGAACATTACATGGCGATGACGCAGACCTATTTCCTGATAGGCAATGTGATGATGAGCATCGTTCGTGCGTACAACGGTTTCCTGACCACAACTGTCTTGACAGATTATTGCTTCGGACTTGGTGGAGTCGCCATCGGCACCTGTTTGGGAGCCTATGTTTTCAGGCGCATCCCCAACCGCATCTTCCGCTACATCGTCTATGCCTATATCGCCATAAGCGGTGTGATCATACTCTTATCGTAGATTTATGCTTTCACTCCGATGATAGTTGCATTCGATGGCTTCATACGGTGAATCTCGGTGTGGATGAAGCCTGCATCGTCGAGCAGCGTCTTCAGTTCCTCAGGCGAATAGGCCGTCATGCCCTCTACGACATTCGTCCACATAGAGTCGCCATCAACCACTTCTACCAGAATGGCGAATTTCCCGCCCTTCTTCAGTACACGGTGCACCTCCTGAAGACAATCAGGCAGGTTTGGCCAGAAATACACCGTCTCGACTGCTGTTACGAGGTCGAACTTCCCATCTTCATAAGGCAACTTCTCGGCAGAACCCTGAGTGATGAATACCCGCTTGTCGAGCACTTTGGCATTCACCTTCTTGGCTTTCGCTACGCTTTCCTCAGAGATGTCGATGCCATAGACCGTTGAACCCTCGCTCCGCTTCAGTAGCCGTTGTAAGGTCGCACCGCCGCCACAGCCGATATCGAGCATCGTCCAGCCGTCCTGAATGTTGACCAGTTTCAGTCCCCAGTTCGTCAACGGTGCATGACAGAGATTCATAAACTTCAGCATCGCGCGTCCCATTCTCCCTTGCGGACAGGCACAGTTGGTGAAAAACGTTTTTAATAGTCCCATGACTTAATTCTGCTTTATAGTTGATACAAATTAATCGGGTGCAAAGGTAAGGCAAATTAAGAAGATGCACAATACCTAAAACGCAGTGTTTTAAGCATTGTGCACCAGTGACGGCCACCAAAAGCGGATTAATAAGAAGTAGGTATTTACATGCCTTCCATATTCAGCCTCTTACTCGCTGCCAAACCTGCCAGGCGACCATTGACCACGATGTCGGCCACACCGTTTCCCCCAAGACGGTTGGCACCATGCAGTCCGCCAGTTACTTCGCCAGCTGCATAGAGACCGTCGATAGGCGTGCCGTTGGCTCGTAACACCTGTGTCTCCGTATTCACGCTCAGACCGCCCATTGTATGATGAATGGCAGGTTTTACACGGACGGCATAGAAGGGTGCCGTCTCTAAGGCGACTGGCATTCCTGTGGCACTGCGTCCGAAGTCATCGTCGCGTCCCGCTTTCTGCCAGGCATTATATCGGCTTATGGCCTGTGTGAACTGATCTGCCGGGATGCTCAACCGACCTGCCAGCTCCTCCAGAGTAGACCCTTCGCAGAGCAGATGCTGGTTGGCGTAGGTCTCGATGGATGCCAGCGATTTACGCACCGTCTGGTCAAACACGAGCAGGGCTTTTCCTTGCGGCTGTGCAAGAATGGCGGCAGACACTACATCGCGTGTGTCCATTTCGTTGCAGAAACGCTGGCCCTCATGGTTCACCAGGATAGCTCCGTTGCCACGCACTGCCTCTGTGATGAGGATATGATTGGTGGCCTCTGCAGTCGGGTGAATCTGAATGTTCGCCATCTGAATGGTAGCACCTCCGATGGCTGTCACCCAGTCGAAGGCATCGCCTGTAGCACCGGGATGGTTCAAGGTCGCAAAGCCGCTGAGCGAAGGCTGCAACTTAGCCACCATAGCGAGATTGGCCCCGAAGCCGCCCGTAGCGATGATGACTGCCCGAGCCGTGAGTTGATAGCTGCTGCCGTTGGCATTCTGTACACAGACACCTGTTACACGACCGTCTACAGCCGTCAGCAGTCCTGTGACCTTGTTTGATGTCCTTATCTCGACATTCTCCTTCTGACAGGCCGTCTTGAGCACCTTCATCAAGTGCGGACCGATGGCTGAGCCACCCTGTGGACGATGTGTGCGCTTCATGCTGCTGCCACCCATCAGTCCCACGTCTGTCAGATCGGCACCAAGTCCCGTCAGCCACGAGATGGTGGCAGGCGCATGATCCACCAGATTCCATACCAACGATGGAATGTTCTCATTCTTGCCGCCACGCACGGTGTCGTCGTAGAACAGCTGTTTCGTGTCTTCTATGCCCAGTCCTTTCTGGATGTCGGTCTCTGCAGCATTGATGCCTCCTGTAGAGTAGTTGGTGTTGCCTCCCAGGATGCCCTGTTTTTCCAGCACCACAATCTTCAGCCTGCCATCCGTCTCAGCCGCAGCTACAGCAGCAGAGAGACCTGCACCGCCTGCTCCCACAACCACGATGTCGCATGTGCCGTCTTGATAGGTCTTTTCAGCGTCAGACCGATTCCCCATCGCTGCTTGCAATGCAGCATTGACAGCATCGATGACACCTGTTGATGTCAGTGTGGCGCCAGAGATGCCATCCACCTCTACGCTCATCACGTCAGTCCTTCCGAGTGCCTTTGCCACGAGGTTGTTAATGGTCTCCTGGGCAAAGACCGATTCTGACTGGCTGACGACGGTCACCTGCTCTACTTGATGGTTCTTTACCACCACCTTGACAACGATGCTCCCGCTACGGCCCTCACCAGTGCCCGTCCACTCGCCGTCCTGCAATACTTGCTCTACAGGTTCCACAATAGCGTTGTCATCAATCGTACACGATGTCAGCGTTGTCAGACCACTCAATATAAGGATGGTGGTCAGCATCCATAGCATGATCTGTTTCATCTCTTCATCATATTTAGTTTTTGAGTCAGTCTCCAAGTTTCTTGGCTGGCCAGCCATAGTCCTGATACAGGGTCACTGCGAGGCCGTTCTTCTTGGCATAAGTCGCCAACACTTCTGCTCTCAGTCTTTCACGATTCTTCTCATCGCTGCTGATGGTTTTAAAAGCATTGAACTTGTCACCAAAGATTTTCTTGGCCGTCGACAAGTATCTGGAGCCGTCCTCTACCTGGTCGAAGGCCGTCACCTCGAAGCCCTTCTCTGTCTGTCGGATGTGCAGCAGTCCGGGATGGCTGCCGCCAGAGACGCATTTCAGTGTGTCGCCCACCTGATTGTAGTTGAACACCCAGAAATCGCCCCAAACGAGAATGTCCTCGGCATTACGCTCGTCAACTCTCACTATGCTGTGGATAGGTACGCAGTGTTCACCCTTGGCATACTGGCTGCCGATGGAGTCTACCAGATAGCGGTCAATGGCAGAGAAATAGTTCGTTTCCCGCTCATTGAGAAGCACGACTCTTTTGTTCTCGTATTTCCTGTCAAGGACTATGATGGAAACGGGCTGTATGCTGAATGATTGTTTCTCACCTGCCTTTATCTCGTAGGTGTAGAGAAGCGAATCACCTTTCTCTTCTACCTTTACAGGATTGATTTCCGTTGCAAAGTCCGTTACAGGCAGGACGATAGCCAGCACGAACTGCTTGGTGAAATCGATGGCTGTAGGCTTGCCGTCTTCACCCATTGTCGTGGCCATGCCGAAGAGCTTGTTGAACTCTTCTTCCGAGACGATTTTGGGGTACTCAGGAATCATCTGGTCATTCTTGAAGAAGTAATTCTTGGCCACCTTAAAGGCTACCTCACTATTTTCCACGTTGTCCTCCGAACTGGGAGTGGCAGTTTGTTTGTTACCACATGCTGCCATTATTATGAGGGCAGCGAAAGCGAATAATATCTTTTTCATATCCAGTTACTATGTATCAATACCAATTATATCCGTGTTCCTTGCAGTAGTCGATGGCGGGTTGATAGCCTTGGAACGTAGCCTTGTGAATCCACTTCAGACCTTTCTTCTCATCGATGGGAACACCGTTGCCGGTCATGTGAAACCAGCCGATGGCAAACTGTGCCTGGGCATCACCGCCGTTGGCTGCCAACTCATACCAGAAGGCACACTCCGACAGGTCTTTCTCTACACCATCACCGTTCCAATAGGCGGCTCCGCAGTTCTTCTGACTCTGTACATGTCCTTGGAAGGCTGCTTCACGATACCAAAGAAAAGCCTTGTGGTGATCCATCTCTGTGCCATGGCCGAGGTAATAGGCATTGGCCACATTGACCTGTGACTGCATATCCCCTTTGTCAGCAGCTTTCATGTACCACTCAAAGGCCAGTTCTGCACTTTGCTCCACACCTTTTCCGTGATAGTAACACTCGCCGACGTTGAAGCAGCCATAGACATCACCCAACTCAGCAGCCTTCATATACCACTCGAATGCCATCTCCAGATTGACCTTCACGCCAGTGCCACGCTCGTAGCAGACCCCAAGATTGTTCATCGCCTTGGTGTCACCCTCGTAAGCCTTCTCACGATAGCCGTCAGCCTTGTTGCGTTCCTTTGGCATGGTTTTATTTCAGATACTCATCATCCCTCGCCAGCACCTTCTCGATCTTGCCGACGTATAAACTTCAAGTCTTTGTAACTGATCTCTTGCGTCTTCACTGCAAATTACATAAAACAAATTAATTCATTTGCAAAAGTACTCAAAAATCCTCAGTATCTTGTTATTTTGCACCCATATTTAACAAAAGTTGATTTCCGTCACGACTCGACCAATCATGCAAAAGATCCCCATGATCTTTGTCACGAAATGAAAATCCGCAACCTCTTGCGTGGGAGATTGCGGATGCAGAGAGAGAGCGATGCCTAAAACGTTATCGGGCCGTGGCCCATGCAGCTCGTGGTTCCGAGGGCAGTGAGGGCTGCCGTGAGGATGCTGACGATCATCTGGATGATGGTTTTCCAAGTTTCTTTCTTCATGGTGCTTTTCATGGTGTTAGATGGTTAATAACTTCTTGGACTATCCAAGCGGCGAAGCCGGGCGAATGAAAGTTGCAGTTTCGTTTTGAGGGCTTTCCCGCCACCCAGCTCCCCTCCCTTTGGGGAGGGGCTAGGGGGAAGGCTTCTTAATCGCCGTCGGT
>Ga0247610_10006003_pt1 | contig 12699 bp, 5 predicted proteins | sample 174DNAGHGhighgp2_FD_193483 | JGI IMG/M metagenome (GOLD analysis project Ga0247610, IMG submission 193483) | Sheep rumen microbial communities from Palmerston North, Manawatu-Wanganui, New Zealand - 1742 DNA GHGhigh gp2 | ecosystem: Host-associated > Mammals > Digestive system > Stomach > Rumen ...
TCCAGAGGTAATCAGAGCTTTGGAAGAGGTTGAGCGTGGTTGCGTGATTGATAATGGCAAAACAGGCAAAGGCAAGGCATTCCGATATATCGGTGCAAGCGATGATCCACTGGCAGCAGAACGTCAGGCTATAGAGCAGAAGAGGATAGAGGATTATGTCGCTTTCTGCAAGGCTTCAGCAGGTATTCTGCCCTCCAGCTGGTTCTCGTCCTATTTCGAGAACACCCAGTTGCTGCTCGACACCAACAGGGAGGCGGAGAGCGGTGAAAGCCATATCCGTTCCAGTTTGGAGCAGAATCTTACGAATATTGACCTGCTGCCCGTGTTCAACAAGGCCATTACAGAAAGGCAGGTTTTGCACTTTTCTTATCAGCGATTTGGGCAAGAGGCATTCGAACTAATCTTCCATCCTCAATTCTTGAAAGAGTATAACGGGCGCTGGTTCGTGTTTGGTGAGGCAAACCGCGAGCCCTTTCATGCTTATAATGTGCCGTTGGATAGGATTGTTAGTGAGGTTGAACCTGTCGATGATGTCGAGTACATCCCTGCTGAAAAAGGATTTTATCAGTTATACTTTAAGAATATCATAGGTGTCACGCACGAGAAAGATGTGAAGGTGGAACAGGTAGTGATTCGGACTAAATCGGAATACCAGCATGGCCTGTTGCTGACTAAACCTCTGCATCATAGCCAAAAAGAGACGCAAACCTTTGGTGAGCATGATGGGCTGTGGTACGGTGAAGTCACATTGACTATTGAGCCAAATCGTGAACTGCGAGGCCGGATTTTGATGTATGGGGAGGGGCTGGAAGTGATGGAACCGCTGACGTTGAGAGAGCAGATTAGGGACGTTATAAAGAGGCAAATGGATGCATATCTTGAAGAAAAATAGCAAGATTTTGTTGCAGTTGGACTGCATAAGTTTCATAGGCGTACTATAGGCGTGGTAGCTTGCCTTAAATATGCAATTTTCTATGTGTAAATGGCAGAATTGAAGTAAAAAGAATACTTTCTTCTTCATTTATTTGGTTTTGTCGAAAAAATCCCCTAAATTTGCGACAAAATCTAAAATGCTTATGGCTGAACAGTCTATTGAGAAAAAGATACTAGACCAGATTAAAAAACGTGGAAGAGGGAATTTCCTTTTCGCAAGTGACTTTCTGGAATTTGGAGAGCAAAAATCTGTAAGTAAAGCCTTAGAGAGGCTCATGAAAGAAGAGATGATTATCCGTATTAGTCGTGGGGTATATTATTATCCAAGGATAGATAAGGCTCTTGGTTTAGGTCTCCTGTACCCTACATTGGAAGATATTGCTGAGGGTATTGCCAAACGTGACAAAGCACGTATTGTCCCTACTGGTCATTATGCACTCAATAGACTCGGTTTCACTACACAAGTTCCTATGAACATTGTGTATTTGACCGATGGGTCGGAACGCAAGCTCAACTTCAGTAACGGCACCTCCTTCCAGTTCAAATACACAGCCCCCAAAAACCTTTCGTTCCAGTCAGAATTGGCAATGCTCCTAACATTCGCGTATAAGACTTTAGGTAAAGATAATATTACTGCAGAGGTGCTAGCTCATACTAAAGAATTGCTGGCAAAAGATGAGGAGCAAAGAGTTAAACAAGATTTCAATCTGATGCCTGCTTGGGTGTCGTCAATTATTAAGTCAATTTATGCCGCAAGATAGTATTATAAGTGAACAGTCAACGGCCCATTCTGAAATAACTGATGCTGCAGAATTACAGGTAGGGCACATCGTAAAGGGGATAGTAAAAAGTTGTCATAAAAAAATAATCATTGTCCTGTTGGGGGCTAAGGAATGCTATTTGCCTGTCTCTGAAGTGTCATGGACCAATAAAAAGTTACAGTTGAAAGAGAAAGATGAGATAAAAGCTGTAGTAGTAAAGATTCAGGAGAATGGTAGTGTGATGTTAAGCATCAAAAGGCTGCAAGAGGATCCGTGGAAGAATGTTCATGAAAAACTGCGCGTTGGCCAGAAAGTCGATGGGATTATTCAACACGTTCTGCAATTTGGCTTGGCTATTGACATTGGGAATTCCATTACAGCTTTGCTTCATAAGAAAACGATAGGTTTTGACAAGGATACTAATTTCTTTGATTATATTCTTCTCGGAAACAAACTTGAAGTTGAAATAATGGAGATTGATGCTGAAGCAAGAAAGGTCTATTTGAAGTGTGACAATTTTTTGGAACAATATCCCAAACGAAATTAATAAAGCAATATGGAACAGAAAGTATTTGTTTCCTCGAAATATATTGTAGGATATAAGGAGCCTGGCTTGTTGGATTTGTCCAATTTGCCCGAAATAGAACTACCAAGCCCTAAGCGTGATGACAAGAAACCTGTTTGCCTGGGGTTCGTTACTTTCTACAAGAGTAGTGAAGGTTATGGTTTCCTTGTCACCTATGGTGAGAATCTTGATCCACAAGATCAGTCACGGTCTGTACAAGAAGTCTATTTCAAGAAATCAGATTGGAAAAGTGACGAACAAATATCCGTAGGAATATGTGTTACATTTACCATGACAGGATCAAAATCAAGAAGCAAAGCCAATGATGTTCGCCCAATTACGTGTTCTCAAGACATATATGCTTTAGGAAAATTGCATGTCGGTAAGTATGCAAGCATCATTGGAACGACTCGTTGGGACTCGGTTAGACATTATTTCCAGAAGACCATACATAATCTCTTTTTATCTACAGAAGAGGGGAAAAACATTGTACTCAGGAATCTTTTAACAGATTTGCAGTCGCAGAAAGACGCTGCTTATAGTGTATTATCCGATTACATTGACAGAGATGCTCGGATAGAACAATTTCTAACGGAGTCTTTGCCAAATCTTAACACGCCTGAAGAGAAAGAGACAGTGGAATCGCTATATCTTGCCCATTTGTCGAAGTCACTCTACGATTACAATGTTACAGTCTTTCAAGAGAAGATTACGCTTCTGACATTTGATAAATGCAAGGCTTTGTTTTGGGAATTCGTAAACCAAAAGATGTTGACTAGCAGTGAAAAGTGTCAAAAGTTCTTGGCTGAAGCACTTCTACCGGAAACACTTATTTCATACTTGTCATATCCAGAGTATCATCCCAACTCGGCAGTCCGAATTTATTTAACGACACTCACTAAGACAACAAATTGGATCAAACATCCGAGTGTTGTTTCTGAGTTTAATAATCTTGCTGATGTATCCTATGTTTCATTATTGAATATATGGAACAAAGTTTTGTCTTTAGGGAAACAACAAGAAAAAGAACTAGCCTGCTATATTGCTGAAAGCTCCATCGCCACAGACAAGCTCAAGTGGTATGTCTTTCTCATGTCTGGAGTAGAGTTATGTTATAGGCATATTAAAGAGATTAAGCCATATATAGAGTTAGTCCACACCTTGTCACCTGATATTATTTGTCGTTTCCTTTTAAGCACTTCAGAGATTCTTGCAGAGGAAGAGTATAAAGATTTGCTATTGCTTCTAGGTAGTGATGCTATTGCTAACGGTATTAAACGGATGGAGGAAGACCACCAATACCAATATGTTTCAGAACTGCCAGATGAAATCGGAAAAGAAGTTGTATATAACCACTTTAAACAGACAAACCTATTTGATGCATATATAAAGGACCAGTGGGATAAGTGTAAATCTGAGGTTCCTTATATGGCGTTTGATATTGAAACTGACGGTGAAGTCATCAAGGAGTTTGCAATTCTGAAAGGAGACAATACAAGACTCTATTCTTCAGAAGAACAGTTGTCCACATTGGGAAGAGCAATTGCAAGAACTCCCATTGTTGTTGGCCATAACATTCGCCAGTGGGATTTGCCTATATTAGAAAAGAAAGAATATATCACCAAATCTTTTGTCTGGGACACGCTAGAGATAGAGATCTTGCTAAACCCTTGTAGATACGCATATTCTCTACATACAACGCACAATGCAACTGACGATGTAGAACTAACTAATGATTTGTTCTGGAATCAGCTATACAGATTGTCTCTACGACCAGATTTGTGTAACAGCCTGAAAGAATTCCTGCCCAAGGAGTTAAATTCTATAATAGAGACTTTGCAACAGCCGGTATTTAAAGATTTCTTCGAAAAGACTGCTACTCAAAAGGACAGATTCTTCCAGGAACTGCGTCCCTTGAGCGTAAAACTATCAGAAGACCTTTCTCGAATATCGCAGATTCCTTCCGAGGAAAGGACGTTAATTGTGGCGCCTAATAATCTTTGGCCACGAATCGCCCAAGTTATTCCACTGCAATTTCCTAGTCATGAAAAGGACTATCAATTGATGTCCGTAGATGTGGATAAGGTTAAAATACAATCTTTTGATAATCCGTTATCGCAAAAGATACTGTTTAGATTCTGTGAAGAATCAAGGACTCCGATAGTCGCCAATATTCCGCAATATTTGAGAACAGAGGGGGATGAGCCATCCAAAATCACATTCAGCGATGAGTTTTTGCGTGACTACTTGAAAGTCAGTGAGAGTCATATTGACTGTATAGATATTGACTCGTTTGAGAATCCAACGATTACGAGTACAGACTATCAGCATATTTTTGTGATTGGAATAGAGTTACATGACCGTATTCACAAATGCTGCATAGCTACTTGGTCATTTGCTGATCTTTTAGCTCGAGGTTGTAAGTTACCATTCGCTATGGCTTCAACGAACTTTGCCGTAGTCAAAGATGATGATTTAGAGAAACTGAATATTACGAAGCCTAAGTTGGCAGCTAATTTCTGGGCAGAACGTAATTGGGACAACACTTTCTCAATTTACCAGAACTTTCAGTATCAAGCCTACAAGAAAGAGTTCGAATCTCATTTTAGAGTAGGATTCCAACCCGTAGAATGGAAACTTGAAGGACAGACAAATAATAACATCAGTATCACCCAAGTCAGCAGGGAACAGAAAGACAATGCAGAGCAGAGAGTAAGCGTAGGTTCTACACAACGCAGCAAGTATTGGTTGTTTCAGTTTGAGATACTCAAAGAAGTGCATAAGACATGCCCCAATATGCCAATCGTCTATATTGTCAACGACCTTGACGAGATAGATGGGCTGAACAAATATGCATCGACACTCGATTTTTATGTTCCACAACATGGTACAGGATTTCGCAAACTGGAGTATATTGGTAGTCACCATAATGGAATGGTTATTATTAGTAAGGATCAGTTCGTCAATGAGATTGGCTCATACAGGACAGATAAGGCCTTCTGCTATGTTTGGGACAATATGGACATTGACAGATATATGCTGATGTGGGATAAATTACCCTTTAAGGATGATATAGAAGATGACGCTGATGAGGATCAAGACGACAAGACGCGTAAGACAACACCAAAGCAATGTATTTATGCATCGTGGCCAATATTTGAGCATTATTGCTCGTTGATGAAAGCCAACAATGAGGACTCACAATTGTTTATCATTGATTCTCACTTCGATGACTATACCGATTTAGCAAAAGAATGCAATGCAAAATGGCTAAAGGTGTCACTATGGAAAGACTATAATGAATTTGAAAGAGCATACGATATAGCCAAGAAGCATTTCAAAGACATTCATGCTGAGGACTTTAATATGGAAACTGCTGAGGCCATGGACTATATCCGTAGAATCTTCATTGGAGAGAATAGTCAGTGGTCAGAAACGCAGTTGTCCGTTTTGCCTCATATTCTTGAACGTCGTGGCGATTGTGTTGTATCCATGCCAACGGGAGGTGGCAAATCAGTATTATTCCAAGGACCTGCTTTATATAGAGCTATGTTCAGTCGGAAATTGACTTTGGTCGTCACTCCACTGCGTGCTTTGATGCAAGACCAGGTAGAAGAACTGCAGAAGAAAGGATTTGTTACGAATGTCGATTACCTAAGTGGCGACCGTATGATGCCAGAAGTAAGGCAAATATACAGTCGCATACGATCTGGCGAATTAGCCTTGCTCTATGTTACGCCTGAAAGATTCAGAGTCCGTTCGTTTATGAATGTACTCTACCAAAGGCTAGAAGCGGATAAAGGATTAGAATATATTGTGTTCGATGAAGCCCATTGCGTGTCACAATGGGGACAGGATTTCCGTCCAGACTATCGGAATGCTATCAAAAAGAGCTTAAAACTCAAGCATGCGTATGATATCATGATTACGCTATTCTCCGCCACAGTTACCACTCAAGTTAGCGAAGACTTTGCAAAGTGCTTTCGTGATGAAGGATTTGAACCTCCTATGCAATTAGGCGAAACAGACAGCAACCCAGTCCGTCCACATATATCAATTAACTTTAGAAAGACAAAACACGAAAATGCAGCACGTATCGAAGAGATTATCCAATTTATTGAGTCGAATCATATCAATTTCGAAAAGAGTTGTATGCTCATTTTCTGTAGGACGCACAGACAATGCGAAGAAGTATCAGATGCTTTGAGTGAGGCAAGTTTGTATGCCAAGCCAGATACTGTTCTGTCTAAATGCATTGACCGTATTGGATATTACCATGCAGGACTTGATGCAGAGAGAAGAAATGACGTCTATGAGCAATATAAGCGTAAACAAGGTGTGGAGCCTATCTATATACTATGTGCGACAAAGGCCTTTGGAATGGGTATGGACATACCTAATGTTCACTATATTGTGCATTTCAATCCACCTTCAGTCATGGAGGACTATCTGCAAGAAGTTGGTCGTGCAGGGCGTAACAAAGACATGTATGCTGATGCACTCCGTAACGAAAAGATACCGGCAATGTGTCTTGCATCGAATGAAGATTTTAGGAAGTTGAAAGATCTACTGATTAAGAGTCAGATGAGTTGGTCAAATCTATCCGAAGCAAAAGAAAGCATCATTGGTTACATAACAAGATTCCAAACATTGGAGGAAACAAAACAGAAACCAGTTGTTGTACCCTATAACATTTGGGTAAAGAATGATGATCCAGAGCACTTTAATGATATAACGGCTTCAAAACTTGCATTTTATTGGCTGGAGTACATAGGAAAAGGTAAAGGGGATAGTCATATAGGGTACATCAGACAAGGGTATCTGGATATGGCCGCTTTAGATATTACGATTAATAATAGTGACAAGAACCATTGGGCACAAAATGACTTGTATGTTTATCTTGTCAACAAGATTGGAAGATTTGATGTTCCAGTTCTTGTCGACCTAAAAGAGGCAAGGTGGGCATTAGAACACGACTTTTATCATAAGCTTGGAGTTAATAAGTTTATGAATGAGATTCTTCATCTTGTTCAGTATAACTTAATATCGCTCAACGAGAACATGCGTTGCGAGTTGAGGCCACGTAGATACGGTGAAGCCCATTATATGACAAACCATAATGTCAATATCTTTGCGCTCCACATAGCTTTTGAAGGTTTAAGAAATCTTCTTTCCGATTGTAAGATAGACCAAGAGAGGGTTATTCTACAAGAGGAACGTGAACAGATATTTAAGCATTTGATGGATGATGTTGACTATAGCGGCATACTGATAGATGGACAGAGTGGCAATAAGAAGATAAAATACATGCCTTGGAAAGAAGAGTTTAAAGCTCTACCGAGAGGGGCTGTCACAGTCTATGATACATTCATGAAAAACATTCTAACGAGAGTCGGTGCCCAAATGTTTTCTATATTGTATTATTTGCCTCAGTATGTGACATACAAGATTGTGAAAACAGAAGACGATGTTGAGTATCACATTACGCTGAAAAACAAGGATGTAAATTCTTACCTAGACACACTTGAAAACGATTGTCTTGACTGGATCAAGTTTACATGCGAACAATCCGGACCATTTAATTGGGCAGACACTATAAAACGAAATGGATTAATATCTAAGGGATTCGCATATTTCGATGCGATGCTTTCTATTCTTAAGCGTCTTTCCTATATTGATTTTACACCATTGCTGAAGTCTGGAGTTGAGATTTACGCAACCGATTTGACAGACAAGTCTATTGATGAAGGTTTGGATGAAAAATCTCCCATGTATGAATATCGCAAAGATTTTGATGACCAAGAACGGGTTAAGAAAGTCCGTCTGGCAGCCATGGAGATATTCTCAACAGTAGGTAAAGACAAACAATCAGAGTATATTCGGAAATATTTCCAATGCAGGAACTATGATGAATATCTGAGATTGGCAGGAGAGTATGTACCCGATGGTTCCGACCTGATGGCTGAGCTGACAGAAGAAGAACTGAAAAAGGAAGAAGATAAGCTTAATGGAAATGAGCAGCAGTTGGATATCTACCAACAGCCTATCAATAAGAATATCAACGTGTTGGCAGGGCCAGGTTCTGGAAAAACACATGTTTTGACATTGCGTTGTGCAAGGCTAATCTATCGAGAGCATATAGAGCCTTCCCATTTACTTGTCCTTGCATACAACAGGGCCGTAGTAACTGAGTTAAAGAATCGCCTTGATATACTTTTCACAAAACTCGGTTTGAGCAAGATAGCACACCAACTTCACGTTTACACTTTCCATGCATTAGCCCAAAAGTGCATGGGGCAAAAGCTTAACAATATCCCTACAGAGCAGTGGGAATCAGAATTCTTGAGTTACCTAAAGAACAATGTCAGAGAATTTAAAGTCATGTTCCCACAAATAGAGTTCGTCTTGGTTGACGAGTTCCAAGACATTACACAAACTCGTCTTGATTCACTCCTAAGAATCCATAAGATTTATAGGAAGGCTAAATTCTTCACCATTGGTGATATAAACCAAAGTATCTATGGCTTCGACAGAGTTCCCAAGGGTGTTAATTTGACTCCAGAAGAGTATGCTGAGAAGCTTAATCCTCAGCCATACTATGAACAGTTGAGAAAGGAACTTAAACCTGTTCAACTAACGATGACAACCAATTATCGCTCGTATCAGAAGATACTGGATGCATCAGCAAAGTTTATCCCGAAAGGGTACGAACTGCCTCATTCTGCCGCCTCACTAATGGAGCATGAGCCAACATGGGAATATGTACGGTATACTGATAATGTAGAGGAACCAGAAAAGGAATGGCATAAAGAATTGCCCAGTTTAATCTCATGGGTAAAACAGGAAAACGTCGTTGCAGACAATTCCCACGATGAATCTCGAAGAATAAATACCATTGCCATATTCTTTAGGAAAAATAGCGAAGTATATTTTGGATACTCGCAGATCAAAACGATTGTACCTAGTGATGTGAGAATTCGCATACAAGGAGCTAATACGTGCGATCTTTGGAGAGAGCGAGAAATCTTTGATATTATCAGAATCCTAAATGCAAGGCCTAATGATGACCTAAATGAGAGATCTAAAGAGATTGCTTTGGACATTAGAAGGTATATTGAAAAGAAAATGAAGGATTCGCCAGAATGGGATGAATTCTTGTTAGACGTTGCTTATACTCTAGTCCTGAACTATCTGGACTCTATTCAATCGGATGATGATTCTCATACGCGGGGAGACATGGCTGAATATATAAAAAATGTGGCAAGTCGTGATGACGGTGGCGTGTATAAAATATATAATCAGTATAAGGAGCAGGATCAATGTATCTTAAAAGAAAATCATTTAACAATCATTCTTACAACTATGCATAAAGTAAAGGGGCTCGAATTTGATGTGGTTGTTATAACACCATCTACAGCTTCTCTTCCATTAAAGCCGCATCATAATTATAAGTTAGGTGATAGTCTTATGAAAGATGACCTTGCTGATATAGATGAAGAAAAAAGGCTAATGTTTGTTGCATATACTCGCGCAAAGAAATATTTACATGTCTATAAGGGTGAACGTGAAAAGGCTATTGAATCTAAAGAAAGAATTATCCAAGCGAAAAATACTGCCAATCAAATAATGGAATACGAGCCGGGGCTTGATAAATATTATCTTTCATATACCCTATCTGACACCATGTTCGAAAAAGATGAGTATATAACTAATCACGTGAGGAAAGATGACGAGGTCATAATTGATTGTGACCAATATGGAAAATGCTTTATAAAGCATAATGATTACTATATAGGAAGACTCTCAAAAGAAAGCGAATTAAGTAAAGTCGCATGTCGCCTAAAAAGAAGATTTAATTTGCCAGGTTTTTATGTTAGTGACATATGTGCTTGGACCTATCAAGACACTGTGGCGACTGGTAATCCTGATTTTATAAATAAATGGGAGGCTAAGGCAAAAAAACAAGGTTATATTTATGTGGTGCAAATTGCAGGAATAGGAATAATAGAATAAACTGGATATGGAAGAACTAAAAGAATATTTAAAGCATGACTACGACATTGCCGTAGATGCTTTTAACAAAAGAGACTACAGAGGGTTCTTCAGGAATATACGTCCTGCCATAGAACTTCTTTGTAAACTGCTGATACATGAGTTCGTTTCTGACGAGGACATGGCGGAAGATATTATTTCTGGCAATGTTTCAATAAAGAAAGACAGGACGAGTGAAAGGTATATCATTGAAAATGATTTCAGAAGAATTCAAGGAAGTGCACTCGCGGCAGTCCTTCCTTGGGTATATTTCTACAAACATTCCGATGTGGCTTTCTCACGAGTTGACCAACAGAAGAAAAGGTTGAAAAAGGGAATTGAAACCAATGCTGCAAATCTGTACCAATGGTATAGTATAGCCAGCGAACTTGGTAGCCATACAGGTTCATCAAGTATGAACGATAAAAAACAAGCCCTAGCATGTGCCACTTTTTTCCCTGGCTTTTTCGATTTTATGATGAGCAATAATATCCTGCAGCCTTCAATGATATCTTTCTTGGACAGCCTCAATGATTTCAATTTTAGTACAGGAAAAGATGAGTTGGAAGCAACCAAGAGGCAGATTAGCGATGCGAATGTCGTTATAGAAGAGCAGAAGGCTGCAATTCTAACTGCCAAGAAATTGCAATTGGAAGCAGAAAACGAGCAGATGCAGTTGGAACAGAAAAATGCCGAGATGGAATCAAAAATGCTTGAGCAGCAAAAGGAAATAGAAAAACTAAAGAATGAATTGGAAAAGATGTTTCCCGTCGATACTCATGAAGAAGATGAAGAACCGATAGTCGTGAATCAACCACGTGGAAATCTCCTCACAGCTTTGAGAGTTAGTTCTGATTGGGATGTTGATGAGGAATCAATGGATGACGATCAGTTAGATTTGATAGAGAGGACATTAGATAAATCCATGCTTGTAGCCGGATGTGCAGGAAGTGGAAAGTCTGTCATCGCTATGCATAAGGCAGAGCAAATCGCCCAGCAAGGAGAAGATGTAATTCTGATAGCATACACAAAATCCTTAACCGGATTCATGAGTACTGGCAAGCCTATTGGTTCGTATCGTTTCTATTATCATTATCAGTGGTTGCGTCAAGGTATGCCCACTGCTGACTATGTCATCGTGGACGAAATACAGGATTTTACCAAAGAAGAAATTCTCCAGTTCATGCAGGCGGCTAAGAAATGCTTTATGTTCTTTGGTGATACTGCTCAGTCAATATATAGGCAATATGGTAAGCAGACATTGACCATTAAGGACATTGCCAAACTTACAGGACTCAACGTCCTTAAACTCTTCAACAACTATCGTCTTCCTCGTCCTGTTGCAAAGCTCACTCAAGATTATGTAGGGGTAAATGTTGATCCTTATAAGGAAAAAGTGTATCAGAACAAGGAGAAAAGCCTACCTTATATAATTTATAAGAATTCTGTGGAAGAACAGATAGACTCGATAAATAGCATCATTGGCAACAACCAAGGCAAAAGTATTGGAATACTCCTCCCATCCAATGAACTCGCACTAAAGGTTAGTGAGGAACTACAGAAAAAGAATGTTGGGTGTGAACTCAAATACTCTGCAGATGCAGCAAAAGATTCACGCTATGTCGACTCACTTGATTTTGCTACACTTATGCCAAAAGTGATGACCTATCATAGTGCAAAAGGCTTGCAATTCGACATTGTAATCCTACCAATGTATAATGGCGCTTCAGACAATGAGTCAAGAAAGGCTTTGTATGTGGCTATGACTCGGACGATGCATAAACTTTATGTATTTTATTCTACACCGAAATTGGCTTATCCATTGTCGGAAGTGCCAACGAGGCTTTATTTAAAGAAAGAATAAAACTATTGGAATTGTTTTAAGGACAATAGGGCAGGCATCAGAATCGTTTTATCAAATCAGATGATGCACGTGAATGAAGTTTTTACGAAAGAAAAAAACATGATGATATGGACAAGGAGAATAAGCTGATACTGTATAATGATGATGAAGGCAGGGTGAGTGTGAACACTCGCTTTGCAGATGAGGATGTGTGGCTGACGCAAGAGCAGTTGGCAACGATTTACCAAACTACTCAGGAGAATGTGTCAATGCACATCTCTAACATTTACGAGGACAAAGAACTCGAGAAAGAGGGAACTTATAAGAAATTCTTATTAGTTCGTCAAGAGGGTAAGCGACAAGTGAAGCGAAATATTGATCACTACAACCTTGATGTAATCATAGCCCTTGGCTATCGTGTGCAGTCGCCCATTGCCGTCCGCTTTCGTAGATGGGCCACATAGCGGCTGAACCTGCTGACATCGCAGTTCCTCGACTATGCTGAGTTTCAAGCCTTGGAGCAGAACCCGATGACGATGGCAGATTGGATTGCCGCTCTTGATGAC
>Ga0247610_10006004_pt1 | contig 12699 bp, 8 predicted proteins | sample 174DNAGHGhighgp2_FD_193483 | JGI IMG/M metagenome (GOLD analysis project Ga0247610, IMG submission 193483) | Sheep rumen microbial communities from Palmerston North, Manawatu-Wanganui, New Zealand - 1742 DNA GHGhigh gp2 | ecosystem: Host-associated > Mammals > Digestive system > Stomach > Rumen ...
AGCGCACGGACGTGCGATCGTATATTTTCTGCTATGAACTTTAGTATTTCCTCTGGAATCACATGTTTGGATTCAAGTGCCTTTACCTTGAACTTCAGAATTGCAAGTCTCGTTTCGTATGAAGGAGCTTCTATCTCAACAACCATTCCCTGTTGAAATCTTCCGGTCAGACGCTCTTCGCATCCCTTTAAGTTCTTGGGCGCTACGTCGCTTGTCATTACGACTTGCTTTTTATACGTCATTAGAGAACTGAAAGTGTTGAAGAATTCTTCCTGGAACTGTTTCTTGTCCGCAATGAACTGTACGTCGTCGAGAAGCAGCACGTCCACCTTGCGATAGCGTTCGCGAAAAGCTGGCATTGCACCGTTTGCGATTGCGTTGACATATTCGTTCAGGAACGTTTCTGAAGTGATGTAACACACTGAAGCGCTTGGATCTCTATCCAGCACGTAATGTCCAATCGACTGCATCAAATGCGTTTTGCCTAACCCAGTGCCGCCGTAGATGAAAAGCGGGTTGTATGAAGTGCGTCCAAGTCCCTTTGCCACTGCGCTTGCGGCCGCATGCGCGAAAGAATTTGAAGGACCAGTCACGAAGTTTTCGAACGTGTAGTTTTCCTCAAGGGGAAGAGTTGAAGGCATACCGGTAAGTGTATGTTGTTGTGATGTCTGCTTTTGCAGAAAAGTCTGTGTAGGTGAAAAAGCTGGTTTCAACTGCGCTGTATTTTTTTTGGACTGCGATACTTCAAATACGACGCTTACACCTTGATATCCAAGTTCTTCAAGTGCTTTTTCTATAGGCTTCTCGTATAGCGGTGTAAACCATTCTACTTGAATTGCCTCTGCGACACCGATGTGCATTACATTTTCCACAAGTTCGTGCGAAACGAACATTGGAAAATAGCGTTCCATCTGACTGTGTTCGCTTTCCGTTGCCAAATGGTTTCTCACCAAATTGCAAACCTTCTCCCACAATTCTTCGGGAGCAATCTGTAAAGTTTTTTCTATCATCCCAATTACCTCAAAGTTGATATCAATATTGAACCATAATTTCGGACAAAAGACACGAACAAAAGATGATAAAGTGTTTACAAGTTATTAACAATTATTGTAGATAACTTTTTAATGATAAAGTTAGAAAAACTACTGTAAATGCTTAAAGAATTTCTTCATTTCTTCTTCTGTTTTACATGCCAGCAATTTTTCTTGGCTTTCTTCAGATCTCATTACGCGACTTATGAACGCCATCAACTGTAGATAAGGGGTCTGTCCTTCAGCTGGAACGAGCGTGAGAACTATGATTTGGATACGTGAATGGTCTATCGTCTCGTAGTCTGGGATGATGCCATTTTCGTTTTCAGAGTTGTCAATAAGAGCCACTGCACCTACGACGCTGTTTACGCCAGTAGTACGTCCGTGAGGCACTGCGATTCCGTGATCAAGTCCAGTGGGCATTGATTCCTCGCGTTCAAACACGGCTTTCTTGCAGAGCTCCGTATCCACTACGTTCTTGGGGCATGCCTCGTGGATTGCATCTACTAGTTTTTCGAGGGCTTCCTTTTTCGAGTGTGCCTTGAAGTTTGGAATCATAAGGAATCCGCGTATGAAGCGAGACGCTATGTTATCGGTATTTGCCTTCTCATCGTTTTGTGGGATCAACTTCTCTATTTCCGATTTCCGGATGGGACGCGATAGAGTCTTTGCTAGAGTGTTAATTTCGCTTACAACCTCCATCCATGCGTTGACCACCAGATTTTCCTCAGCAGGCGTGCATTCGCAGCAGATGTTGTTGTCCTCTTTCCTTATTGATATCTCGATATCGTCCATTGAAATTGCCCAGATGTTTTCACGGGAATCGTAGAGATGCGTGAAGAAACCGTCCTGCCTGAAGACGTTCACGAGTTTCTGGAGCATCAAGTCCGCCATCATTTCGTTCTTCAGCGTGAAGGTAACGGCACGTGAACCATCTATGTTAATCTTCCGATGGCGCACTCCGGCACCTTTTAAGTTGAACAATCCCACAAGACATGGCGGCGCGACGATAGTTGTTATGAGAGTCATCATGATGCCGACGCCGAATACTTCCTGCGTAAGTATGGGCTTGCCGTTGTGCATAGTTGAAACGCCTATTCCGGCGATGATAAGAGCCACCTCTCCACGTGGAATCATGCCCGCACCGATACGCAGAGCACCCTTCAAGTTGAAACCGCAGAACATCGAAGGAATCGCGCAGCCAGTGATCTTAGCAACAACTGCCAATGCGGTGTAGATACCACCGAAGATAAGCACCGGTTCAGAGCATAGTGCCCTGCAGTCCACCATCATGCCCATTACACAGAAGAACACTGGAACGAAGAAAGTGTAGATTGGTTCAAGGTTTTCCTGAATCATGTATTTGATGTCGGTGCGGGAAAGCGAAAGACCTATGACGTATGCACCTATAATTAAGGTAAGACCGAACGCTTCAAATAGGCCAGCTATAACTAAGGACAGTCCGAATGCGAGTGTGCCAATCGCAATCGGGCTTTTGAAAAGCTTCAATAACCAGGAAATCTTGCGGGCGAATATGATACCCAATGCGGTGCCACCAAGCCAAAGGCCGAATGCGTTGAGTGCAACTTTGCCGATTTCAAACCACTTGACGCTGGCTTGTCCGTTCCCGCCGCTTGCCTCACCTGCTTTAATTATTGCCATGCCGATGGCGAGAACTATGATTCCAAGCACGTCGTCGATGACGGCTCCTGACATTATGGTTACTCCCTCTTCGCTGTCCATCTTCCGGCGTTCAGAGAGGATTCGCGCGGTTATGCCTACGCTTGTGGCGGTTGACATTATTCCCATGAACATGGCAGCCGGATCGAGAATTGCCTGTACTGGATTGACTGCAGCAAGTTGCGCGAGATAACCAAAGCTGCTTGGCAGGAACTTCGGCAGCAAATAGACGGTACACAAGTCGCCGAGCAGAAAACTCGCCACCACGCCACCGATGCCGACGAGCGAACCGGCGAACGCCAGCTTCAAAAACATCTTTAGGTTAGTTTCAAGACCAGACATGAAAAGAAGTATCACGGAGGCTATCGTGCAGAGTCCGTACAACTCCGGAGTGATGGGCATTGTCCCAGATGCAGCAGGAATCAACCCGTTTACAAATAGTCCGTTGCCTAATCCTACTCCACCGAGCGCGTAAGGTCCAATGGCAATGCCGCTCGCAAGTTCACCAAGAACACTTGGAAGTCGAAAAAGCGATGCAAGCATACCCCCAAGCTTTGCCGCAAAAATGATTAGTCCAATTTGGAGTGCGAGTAACGTCATCTTGTGGGCAAGCGGTACTTCCTGTACGGCCTGCTTTACATTTTCCATGCCAGATACATCTCCAGCGAACATGCTGGAGACAAGCAAAACGGACAAACAAGTCCAGAAAATCTTTTTGTTCATAAGGCTTTTAAGTATATCACAAAATCGACGTTTCTGCGCTTCCAAAGTTTGACGCATAATTTATACATGCCCTCGCTTGATGATTATGGCAAGAACTGCAATATCCGCTGGATTCACGCCTGGAATTCGTTTTGCCTGTGCAAGCGTTTCTGGGCGGTACTTCTTTAGTTTTTCTCGGCTTTCATACCGCACAGCCGTACATGAGTCGAAATCAAGCCAAAGTGGAATCCTGATGCTTTCATCACGTTTTGCTCTCTCTGCCGCAATATTCTCCTGCCGTATGTAACTTGCGTAATGATGTCGTATCCAAAGCTGTTCAAGAATGGTAAACCGTTCAGATGCACATAAAGAAGTTTTCATTTCAGTTGCGGTTTCGGCTAGTGAAATAAGCTCGTCGATTTCAACTGGGATGGGCGGAGGTATTCCGTTGACACTGGTAGTAACGCATTCAGTTTGGAATGGAGTTCCATCATTTTTTGCACGGACACGTTCTTTTGGGACAACCATGATGACAAGCTCGGAAAGTGACTTGCATGAGTTTAGAAAATGATTGAGAGTTTTCCTTTTGGATTGTATGTCAAGATTCGTTTCATCCTCGATGTACGATATAATCTTTTCTATACGATGAGTCTGCTCTCTAATTGTTACCGGGAGAACGCCTACTCGGTCGGTAGCAGCTGATAGGCGAAATCTTGCGTTGTCTTGTCGAAGAATAAGACGTCTTTCAGCTCGACTGGTAAACATGCGATACGGCTCGTCTGTTCCTTTCGTAACAAGATCGTCTATCAATACGCCTATATAGGCATCTTGTCGACTTAATACCAATGGTTGTTCGTTGCGGATCGAAAATACCGCGTTGATACCAGCCATAATTCCTTGCGCAGCGGCTTCTTCGTAACCGGTTGTACCATTTACTTGCCCAGCAAAATATAATCCCGCAATACGCTTCGATTCAAGAGTATGATTTAATTCACGTGCATCAATGCCGTCATATTCTATTGCGTATGCGTATGCAAGAAATTCCGCGTGTTCCAGACCTGGCACTGAATGCACAAGTTCTTCCTGCACTTCTTTAGGCAAACTGTTTGAAAGTCCGTTTGGATATATGATCTTTCCTTCACGATCCTCTGGTTCTAGCATTACATGATGGCCAAGTGCATTAGGGAACCGCACGATTTTATCTTCGATTGATGGACAATAGCGTACTCCCGTACCCTCAATTGCACCACCATATAGGGCACTCTCATTCAAATGAGATTGAATTATTTCATGTGTTTCTGGCGTTGTATGTGTTGCAAAACACGCTAATTTAGGCGAATTCAACGGCCACGGGGCGTAATGTGGCGGTTGTTCAGTTGGTGTATCATGTTTCCACGTGGAAACAGGAATAGTTTTATTGATTGATAGTGAGGAAGTAGGAGTAAAATCCTCATGACTGACTGAATTAGGATTTATATTAGGTATAGTTATGCCTAGTTCCTGTTTTAGGTTGGATGAAATAAGTTTGGTATTTGATTGAGCCTCTATTATAGGCGGAGAATGTCGAATTTGTTCCCGTATATCAACTATATGGTGATGGTCGTTTGAAATAGTCGCATCATCGGGTGAATTAATATGACAGCATTGTTTATTGTTCGTGTTTCGTTCGTGAATGTAGTCGGATGCAGTAGGAAGATTACAATTACAATCAGTAGAAATAAAAGAGGTTTGTTGAAACTCAGAAACATGTTGTCTTTGGGATCCGATGATTTCCTTATTTTCACAACTGGATGTTTTGGTGTCGCTGTGTAGCGTGTGTGAGTGATATGAGTTTGCTTTTTCGCCTGATTGCTGTTCGTTACGATTCAAGGATGATGTATGATTAGAATCCGTGCAGAATTTGTTAACGATATTGCACTGAATAATATGTTCGTGAGTAGTTGATTGTGCGTTTGGACCGTTGACGATTTCAGGTGTTCCAATTAGTTGTTTCCACGTGGAAACACGATTTGAAGACTTAAGGTTGGTTTCGTTTGTTGTAATAGGAATATCGCGAACTTGTATAGAAGAAGTCGTTATACAACTGAGCACTGTAGATGATGATGGCAATGTGGTATTTGTACCAGAAACAAGTCTTGATTTTTCACTCTCACAGTTACATGGAAGCGCATGATTGGAAGTATGTAAACTTTGAGCATTATTGGTAGGTTGAGTTATTGCCAGTAATTTTTCTTTGTAAAATCGGGTACGGAGTGAAAAATATGGTGGGTTATCCTCGCCGGGTTGCATCAATGTTTTCGTGAAATCGATTGTGTTGGCTGCAAGTCTAGGGGGAGTACCAGTCTTAAGTCGTATGAGCTTGAAACCGTGATTTTTGAGTGATTTGCTTAGTAAGTCAACAGCTGGGCGACCATCACCCCCTGAAGGTCGTGATTCGGTCCCAATGAAGATACGCCCACGTAAGGATGTTCCTGTCGTGAGAATTACGCATTTTGCAGGAATAAAGCCATGGTGATCGGTTTGTATGCCGACGATTTTACACCCATTGGAAGTTCTTTCCGCGTATGTATTAGATAATAATGAGGTTTCGTTTGTTTCTATCCCGATTACAGCATCTTCTATAACATCCAAATTGGGTTGCGAGGCGATTACTCGTTGCATCCGAAGTGTATATTCTTTTTTATCGCATTGGGCGCGCGTGGCCTGAACGGCAGGTCCGCGGCTAGTGTTGAGTGTCTTTTCCTGAAGTGATGTCAAGTCGGCATTGAATCCCATTTCTCCGCCGAGGGCATCCAACTCAAATACAAGATGGCTTTTTGCCAAGCCACCAATGGATGGATTGCACGGCATACGGGCGATTGCATCAAGAAGACCAGTCACCAAAAGAGTATGCGTACCCATTCTTGCCGAGATGAGCGACGCCTCAGCGCCGGCATGTCCGCCGCCCACTACGATAATATCATACTGTTGTTGCATGGACTGTATTATACCATATTTACGGAGAAAACATAATGAGGTTGTAAACAAAATATTAATTTCATGGAAATGCAATATTATGCGACAATATGTAAATGGCAAATATACATTTGGTCCTTTATTTTCAAGGGTTTTCACGTAGGCGCACAAAAATCAAGAGGAAGATATGAAAACTTCTTCGCCAATTATCTACTAGTTATCTACAGGTATAGAATCCTGAAAGCACGGGAAATTTTGATATGCGTGAGATTACGAAGTGAAAATTCCGAAATCGATTAGTCGATGCTCAAAAATAAATTGAACACTAAACCTAAACGTCGCAGTTGAACAAGCCCTTCTTATTTCTTTTAGCCACAAAGAACACAAAGATCACAAAGAAGGGATATTGTTATTGATTATAAACGCCGTCCTCTCTGTACGGCAATTCACCCAATTGGTGAAAACTAAAAACAGAAGACAGGTCTGCATAATTCGCAATACATGCCCATCATAATAAACTTTGTGACCTTTGTGTTCTTTGTGGCTAAAAACCTACTCCTCAACTGCCGAATTTAGGCTAAAAAACACTTCCATTACGAAGCTGGTTGCAAAACTTTCTTTTTTTCGAGGCAGCACGGTTTTACAATTGCTACTATGAGCATAAATTGCACTTTCACATTTTGCGTTGAAAGGCACATTTGAAGTTACAGACGCACCATACCTCATGCGGTATTCACTAGTCAGGGTGTATGTGAGGCCCATACACCCCAGTTCAAGGGCATCGTACACTCCAGTCTGATAGTGCCGTACACTCTGGTCTAGGAGCCTCATACACTCCAGTATAGGAGTCTCGTACACCCCAGTTCAATGAGGCTCCACACCTAGGTCTAATGAAGACGTGCACCCAGGTCTAGCAAGTTCATGCACCCCGACCACTCTATGTTTTACCCGTATTATAGGCCGCCTAGAATCGCTTCATCACTCTGAAAACGGCTGCATGAAGAAAACATGACTTCACAAAACGCCGCATGGTAGGCGCTTGTTGAAGTTAACGTCTGAAAAGTACCGTGAAACACCGTATTTTTGGTCGGGTCGTGTTTTATTCCGCAAAAGATCACTCAAGGCAATTTCCCACTCAGCGACACAGAATCACAGAAAGTTTTGATGTTGAAGGTTCAAATTCACATTGTGTCTCTGTGTCTCCGCGCATCTGTGTGATGTATCTCCAAAATGCATAAAAAGCCATTCTGCAATTATGAGTGTATTGGGCAAATAAAGCCCCATGCGTAAGAATTCGCGCAAGAGGGGGACACGCCAAAACGCCATACAGTTTTCAACTTATTTTTGAGAAACAACTTAGCAATAGGCAGAGCTATACCAAATTGTACCTCGCCTTGACGATTAAAAAATCTTCAAACAATACTTGACATACCTACCCGAAGGTATGTATAATGTACGGTGTTTTGGACTAAATAAGGTAAAGAGGATTGGCTAGACGAGCTCAGAAGGATGCAGAAAAGACGCGTGCGCGCATACTTGCGAGTGCGCTGTCGCTCTTTGCCGGCAAAGGCTACGACCACACGACCTTCAACGACATCGCGGCGCGTTTGAAGATGACGAAGGGCGCAGTGTACTGGCACTTCGAGTCCAAGGAAGTACTGCTCGTGGCGCTTGTGGACGAGATGCTCGCCAAGTTCCAGCGACAGATTTCGGAATTAATGCCCAAGGATGAGCTTTCATTCCCCGCCATTGCGAACATGATGGTGAAGAATGCGGAATTGATCGTCGAGGATCCAAAGGGTAGTGCGTTCTTCATGTTGATGAAGACGCAGGTGAAGTGGCGCGAGGCGTCAATGGCGCACGTCCGCGAAGAACTTCTCACGAACCGGCGTTTTGGTCCGTTCCAGGCGTTTATGGATGCAGTGCGAAACGACATACGCGCCGGTCGTGTCAAGGATTCCGTTGCGCCTGAGCAGGTTGCGGCCATGTGCATTGCCGTTTGGGATGGCCTTGTGCAGAGCCACATAGACCATTTCCTTCCATGCGATCTTGGCGAGACTTTGAGGAACGCCTACTGGGCCGTGTGGGAAAGCATCAGAAAAAAGTGATTTCATTTAGAGAATAGGAGTGAATCATGGCAGAAGAGAAAAAAGAATCGAAGAAGTCTATTGTCGGATCGTTCATCGCGACAATTGTCCTTGCCGCAGCTTGTGGCACTGGCGGGTGGTTCGGACACGAAATGTGGCTAAAGAACCAGAAACCGCCAGAGGTAGCCGCCCCGCAGATGCCCGTCGCCACTGTCGCGGTGACGAACGCCCAATTGCGGCTTTACAATCTCCCTGAGCGTTTCGTTGCCCACGCCGAGCCGATTCAGGAAGTTGACTTGCTCCCGCAGGTGGATGGCTATATAAAGGAAATGTGTTTCAACGAGGGCGACATCGTGAAGGAGGGGCAGATCCTATACGTGCTTGACGACGAACGTTACCGTGCCGTGGTGAACCAACGTAAGGCCGACCTTGAGGCAGCAGAAGCCGAAGCACGTCGCGCAGAACGTTATTGGGAGAGAATGCAGAAGGCCGACTCCCGCGGCATCACCCAGCTCGAGCGCGACAACGCCGAGGCGGGTGCCGAAAAGGCGAAGGCGTCCGTTCTTCAGGCGAAGGCCAACCTCGTCGTAGCCGAGTATGACCTCAAGAAGGCGAAGGTGATCGCACCCATAAGCGGACAGATTGGCAAGACCTCCGCCCACGTGGGCGATTACGTGGCGCCGTCCAAGGGTTCGCTTGCTCGCATTGTGCAGATTGACCCAATCCGCGTCACCTTCCCGCTTACTGACCGCGCATACGTCGGTTGGCGCGCCGCCATGAAGAAAGGCAAGGCACCAGACTACCGCATGCGTCTGCTTCTGCCGGACGGCAGCGAATACTCGGGTCAGGGAAAGTGGGACTTTGATGACAACGAGATGAGCCGCGACACAGCGACGATCATCATGCGCCTTTCCTTCCCCAACCCCGACCGTCTGCTTATCCCGAACAGCTACGTGACGCTTCTCACCGACTACAAGACACCACCGAAACTACCCTGCATTCCGCAGCAGTCAGTCTTCGACCTGGTGGGCGGAAGCCAGGGAGTTTGGATTTTGAAGGACGACGGCACCGTGGAGCAGCGTGTCGTTGAGGTACGCGAGATGAGTGAGGGGTGGTGTCCCGTGGTCAAGGGCGTCAAGGTCGGAGAGAAGGTGGTGATCTCCGGTACAGGCAAGCTTGCGCCTGGCATGAAAGTGAAGGTTGTGCAGCCTACGATGAACGACGACCTCGACCCCAAATACAAGGCCAAGGTACAGGAATAATCTGACTTTATGAGAAACTGCAATCAATGCAAAGTGGCAAGGCGACAATTCATTGGCATGGCGGCAGGAGCCGCAGTGTCGGGAATGGTTTTTGCCTCAGAAGGAGAAAAGACGATGAAGGAAATAACGCTTGAACCGCTTCCTTACGCGGATGACGCCCTTGCACCGGTCATTTCGGCAAGGACGATTTCGTTTCATTACGGGAAGCACCACGCGGGATACGTGAAGACGCTCAACGGACTTATTGCCGGAACGCAGTATGAGGGACGTCCTCTTGAGGAAATCGTTCGCACCGCAGCCGCACGCGGCGACACTGCGATCTTTAACAACGCTGCGCAGACATGGAACCACACGTTCTACTGGAATTCGCTCGCGCCTGCGGGGAAGGGCGGTGCGCCGTCCGCTAAACTGCAGGCGGCGATAGATGCAGCGTTTGGTTCGTTTGACGCCTGCAAGGATGCGCTTGCGGATGCCGCCATCAAGCGCTTCGGTAGCGGCTGGGGATGGCTTGTCGCAGAGAACGGCAAGGTGTCCGTGGAAAGTACGCCCAACGCCGAAACACCGATCGTGCGTCCAGGCGTGAAACCGCTCCTCGTGGTGGACGTTTGGGAACACGCATACTACCTCGACTGGCAGAATGTCCGCGCCGACTACGTCAAAGCGGTCGTCGGTGGACTCCTCGACTGGAACGCCGCCTCCCGCCGTTTCGCATAGGCTTGCTGCGGGCAGAAAGGTATTTCATCGGTACCCTCCCAGAGGTGATGTGACTTTCACGAGTGTGGAATCATGAAATTGACGGAATCACATATTCGCAGTCTAATCGGAAAGAAGGAAGACGAGCGCGTAAGACGCTTACCAGCCATGTCATGTCTATGTTTCATAAAACACTTTTAGAAGATGATGTCGCGGTTGTTGTCGAAGGATTATTCAAGTGTGGATGTGTTCACGAGGACGGCAAGCGTTTAATTTATTCTGATGAAACGGAGTTAAAGAGTGTTTGATGCCATACGATGATCCCATATTGAGAGAGCTGGGAGGCTACTTCAAGGCCGAGGAGCCGGGGCGGCGCGAACGCGCCGACGCCTGGGCTACTGCCATCGGCCTCCAGAAGGTCGACGGCCTTACGCCGTCGCAGTTCCTCTTCGATACGGCTAAGGATCACATCGAGGGGCGCATCACGCAGAATCAGGCGCGTCGGCGGATTCACGATTATTATGCGGCGCAGGGCGAGGTGGCGCGTCTAGATCCGAATACGGAGGAGGCGGACAAGGTTTCGGAGCGCATCGTGGCCGTTCTCAACGATGGCGGTTTTGCGTTCACGCCCGAGTACTTCATCTCCATCCATGCCAAGCTGTTCAAGGGCGTTCTATCGTCGGCGGGCAAGCTCCGCACTGTTAACATCCGCAAGCGCGAATGGGTGCTGAAGTACGATTCCGTCACCTACGGCGACGCGGCGACGATCAAGCAGTCGCTCATCCGTGACTTCATCGACGAGCGCGAGTTCGACTACGGCCGCAAGACGCCGCGCAAGATCATCCCGCACTTCGCACGCTTCATCGCCCAAATCTGGCAGGTGCATCCGTTCGGCGAGGGCAATACGCGCACGACGGCGGTTTTTACCATCAAGTACTTGCGGTCCCTCGGCTTCTCGGTGGACAACGACGCCTTCCGCGACAACGCCTGGTATTTCCGCAATGCACTCGTCCGGGCCAACTACGCCGACTACGCGCGCGAGGTCAGCCGCGACTGGAGCTACCTTGAGATATTCTTCCGTAACCTGCTTCTCGGCGAGAAGAACGAAATGAAGAGCCGGCATCTGCTAATCGGCCTTACCGAGGAGGACAAGCAGAAGATCTGCGAACTGACGGAAGAAAAGGGTGGTCAGAAAAAGGCAGTTAGAAAAAGCGGTAAGAAAAGCGGTAAGAAAAAGGTGGTTGGAAAAAGCGGTAAGAAAACCATCGATCGAGTTTGGACGCTGTTGCAGGAGCGTCCACAGTCCACATTTGCAGACATGGTACGAGTACTCGGCCTCACTCGTAGCACGATCCAAAAGCATATCGCCAACCTTAAGGCGGCGGGGCGGCTCCGTCGCGTGGGACCGGACAAGGGCGGACATTGGGAGGTGATTGAGGAATGGAAATGAATGGACAAATCGCAAATGCGTCGGACGTGGCGTTCACGGTGCGGTCGTACGAGGCTGGCATTATGAACCACGTGACGTTGCCGACGTTGTGCAACTACATGCAGGAGGCGGCGGGAATCAGCGCGGCGCGTCTCGGCTGGGGCATTCAGGCTCTTCAGAGCGAAGGACTCACATGGATGCTCTCGCGTCTGCGGGTGAGCGTGCAGCGCTACGTGCCGTGGGGTGAGACCGTTACGGTGCGGACATGGCCGAGCGGCGTGAAGGGACGGCTTATCGCCAAGCGCTGTTTCCTCGGGCTTGACGATAAGGGAATGGAGCTGTTCCGTGCGTCGTCCGAATGGTTGTACGTCGATATGGCGGCGCAGAAAATCGCAAAGCTACCGGAAACGTTTGCAGACCTCGTGCCGGCGGGGACGCCTGATTTCGAGTTGCCCGAAATTGGCGGCAAGTTCGCGCATTTGCCGTCCGTGGATGGTAGCGCTGATATTCTCACTCGCCATAGTGATCTCGATTTCAACGACCACGTGAACAACGTACATTACGTTGAGTGGATGTTGGAAAGTGTAAATTGCGGAGTGGGGGATATTGATATCGTCTTTCGGCAGGCGGCGAAGGCAGGAGAGTCACTCGTATCGGAGTTTTGCGCCGATGGCGAAAAGATGCTCCATGCCATACGCCGTCCGTCAGACGGTGCGACCCTCGCCACCGCCTCAATGGTGTCGTTGAAGGAGGTTGGTGCATGATGCGGTTTCTCCAGGCAGTTTCAGCGTGGCTTGCGAAATGGACGCCGCTCTTCATCGCTGGCGTGGCGGTTGGGACGTATTTCGTGCCGAATGCGT
>Ga0247610_10006007_pt1 | contig 12695 bp, 8 predicted proteins | sample 174DNAGHGhighgp2_FD_193483 | JGI IMG/M metagenome (GOLD analysis project Ga0247610, IMG submission 193483) | Sheep rumen microbial communities from Palmerston North, Manawatu-Wanganui, New Zealand - 1742 DNA GHGhigh gp2 | ecosystem: Host-associated > Mammals > Digestive system > Stomach > Rumen ...
AATCAATGGCGTTTAAGCCGTAAGGTGGCACTGAACCTGGATGTTTCCTTTGGCGTGTATGAGCCAGACCTGGACGGTGTGACCAAGCCGGGCTTGGATGCCTCCCGTAACTTCACTGCAAAGGACCGTGTGCTGAATGTAGAACTTGGCCTTACTTATAAATTTGGTAAGGGAACATGGAAGAAGACACCAGACCTTGAAGCCGTCTATGCGCTCTATCAGTCGGAGATTGATGCACTCAATGCACAGTTGGCTGATGCCTATGCAGAGAATGATGACCTGCGTAGTCAGCTGGACAATGGAGATCAGATGCTTGACGGACCAGGCATGGTTTATACGCCACCGGTGGTGACAGTGATGTCCTTCTTCTTCGAACGAGGCAGTTCTCAGCTGTTACGTCAACAGGACTTCGTGAATTTGAAGACAATTGCGGAAGCTATAATTCAGCGTAATGCAGAAGTAACGATTGAAGGTTATGCTGACAGTAATACTGGCAATATGGAACGTAACCAGCAGTTGAGTCAGCAACGTGCTGAGACCGTTGCTGCGGCACTGCAAACGTTGGGTGTTCCGTCAAACAATATGCATATAGTTGCAAAAGGCGGTGTTGACTTGCTTACGCCTCCGGAGAACAACCGACGTGTCATCGTTACATTCTAATAGAAAAAAGTTGCTCTAAAATTTGGCTGTTTACCAGAAAAGCATTACCTTTGCACCCGCTTGCAAAAGTAAGGGCGCTTAGCTCAGCTGGTTTAGAGCATCTGCCTTACAAGCAGAGGGTCGGCGGTTCGAATCCGTCAGCGCCCACAAAAGCCACAGGACAAATATCTGTGGCTTTTTTTGTTACTCCGTCCGAAAAAAGTATCTTTTTTTTGGTCATTTCCTTGATTTTCCTTATCTTTGTGCCATCAATACAAACCAACACTAATACAAGAAATGATTTGGAATGAGACAATGGAATGCATGAATCGCGAGCAGATGCGCGAGATTCAGAGTAAACGACTGGTGAAGATGGTGGAGTATGTTTATCACAATACACCATTTTACCGACAGAAATTTCAGGAATTAGGGCTTGAGCCTGGCGATGTGAAAAGTATTGACGACATCGTGAAACTGCCCTTTACCAATAAGCTGGACTTACGAGACAACTATCCGTTTGGACTGGCTGCCGTACCAATGAGTCAGATAGTACGTATTCATGCCTCCAGTGGTACGACGGGCAAGCCTGTTGTCGTACTGTATACACGTAAGGACTTGTCCATGTGGGCAGAGGCAATCTCACGTGCCTTTACCGCCTATGGTGCTACGAAGAATGATATTTTCCAGGTGAGCTACGGCTATGGTCTCTTTACAGGAGGCTTGGGTGCCCATGATGGTGCCACGAACATTGGTGCCAGTGTCATCCCTATGTCCAGCGGCAATACACAGAAACAAATTACACTGATGCACGACTTTGGGGCTTCTGTCCTTTGTTGTACACCATCTTATGCCATGTTCTTAGGTGAAGCTATGCGTGAATGCGAGTGGCCACGCGAGGAGTTTAAGCTTCGTGTCGGTGCCTTTGGTGCTGAGCCGTGGACGGAGGAGATGCGTCAGAAGCTGGAGAGCACTATGGGTATAAAGGCTTACGACATCTACGGACTGTCTGAGATTGCCGGACCTGGCGTTGGTTTCGAGTGCGAGTGTCAGAATGGCACACATCTGAATGAAGACTATTTCTATCCCGAGATATTGAATCCCGATACTGGTGAACCCATGCCGGAAGGTGAGTTGGGTGAACTGACGTTTACTCACCTGACTAAAGAGGGAATGCCATTGTTGCGTTATCGTACGCACGACCTGACAGCACTGCATTACGAGAAATGTGCCTGTGGTCGTACGTTGGTTCGTATGGACCGTATTCTTGGCCGTTGTGATGATATGCTGATCATTCGTGGCGTCAATGTGTTCCCGTCGCAAATTGAAGCAGTCATCCTTTCGCTGCCAGAGTTTGAGCCGCACTTCCTGTTGACCGTTGACCGAGTAAACAATACCGACACCAGTGAACTGAAGGTAGAGGTGAAGGATGAGTATTTCACTGATGACATGGCAACGATGGTTGGTCTGCAAAAGAAACTCGAGGCAGAGCTGCGCAGTGTTATCGGACTGGGCTTCAAGGTTCGTCTCGTAGAGCCAAAGGGCATTGAGCGTAGTACGGGCAAGGCCAAGCGTGTCATTGATAACCGAAAGTTTAAATAATCAGGAAATTATAAAAAGAATTCTCTATTTCTCACAAAAACCATAAATAACTAAAAAACAATGAAAGCAAAACAACTATCTGTGTTCCTTGAGAACAAGTCGGGACGCCTGACGGAGGTGACAGAAGCGTTGGGAGCTGCCGGCATTAATCTTTCCGCAATGAGTATTGCTGACAACTCCGACTTCGGAATCCTGCGCTGTATTGTGAGCGACCCCGATAAAGCCTATCAGGTACTGAAGGAGCAGCATTTCGCTGTAAAGATAACCGATGTTATCGGATTTGTCTGTCCAAACACCAGTGGCTCGCTGGCAAAAGTGCTGAAACTACTCTCTGACAGTGGCGTGTTTATTGAATATATGTACTCCTTTGCCAATGGTGATGTGGCACATGTTGTCATCAGACCTACTGACTTGGAGAGCTGTGACCGCATTCTTGCAGAGAAAGAAATAGAACTGTTAGCTGCCAGCGATCTCTATCGACTTTAAAAGCGAATAGTTCACACTTGATAGTTCAAAGTTCATAGTTTTGAGTTAAATTGTGTTAACTCTAATAAAATTATGAACTCTGAACTTTGTGGTGTCAGCTAAATGTGCTACCTTTGCACCCGCTTACAAAAGCAAGGGCGCTTAGCTCAGCTGGTTTAGAGCATCTGCCTTACAAGCAGAGGGTCGGCGGTTCGAATCCGTCAGCGCCCACAAAAGCCACAGGATAAATACCTGTGGTTTTTTTTGTTGTTCTAAATTAGTTAAATATCACAAAAATTGAGCGGACTTTGATTTTTTCCCATTATTGATTTTCCTTATTTCATTTTAAATATGTACCTTTGTACGCTCAAACGCATGCTTATACATTTAGGATTAGAGAAAGTGATGAATTTAGACACATTAACCGCCATTTCGCCTATTGATGGCCGCTATCGGAACAAGACAGAACTATTGGCAGGATACTTTTCTGAATATGCACTCATACGTTATCGCGTACGGGTAGAAATAGAATACTTTATTGCATTATGTGAGTTGCCGTTGCCTCAATTGGAAGATTTCGATCATCAGCTGTTTGAACCTCTGCGTGACATCTACCGCCATTTTACGGAGCAGGACGCAGCACGTGTAAAGGAAATAGAGGGTATCACCAATCATGATGTAAAGGCCGTTGAGTATTTTATCAAGGAGCGTTTAAGTGAGCTGAGTGGTTTCCCTGCTCATACCAAGGAGTTCATCCATTTCGGACTGACATCTCAGGACATCAATAATACCAGTGTTCCCCTGTCGGTCAAAGAGGCGCTCGAACAGGTCTATTATCCTTTGGTAGAGGAGCTCATTGAGCAATTGAATGACTATGCAGAACAATGGAAGAATATTCCGATGCTTGCAAAGACACATGGCCAGCCGGCATCGCCGACACGTCTGGGTAAGGAAGTCATGGTTTATGTCTATAGGCTTGAAGAACAGTTAAGAGCCTTGAAGGATGTGCCAGTAACGGCAAAGTTTGGTGGCGCAACAGGTAATTTCAATGCACACCACGTTGCTTATCCGCAATATGACTGGCGTGAGTTTGCTAATGACTTTGTCAGTGAAAAACTGGGACTGGAGCGTGAGCAATGGACCACGCAGATATCCAACTACGACTGGTTAGGTGCAATCTTTGATGCCATGCGTCGTATTCACACCATAGTCATCGACCTTGACCGTGACTTCTGGATGTATATCTCCATGGAGTATTTCAAGCAGAAGATTAAAGCTGGTGAGGTTGGCAGTAGTGCCATGCCTCATAAGGTTAATCCTATAGACTTTGAGAACTCGGAAGGTAACTTGGGCATGGCGAATGCCATTCTGCAGTTCCTGGCACAGAAATTACCTGTCAGCAGATTACAGCGCGACTTGACGGACTCTACAGTCCTGCGTAACGTTGGCGTGCCGATGGGACATGCGCTTATTGCTTTCCAAAGCACACTCAAGGGATTGCGGAAACTCATTCTGAATGAAGAAAAACTACATGCCGACCTGGAGAACACATGGGCAGTTGTGGCAGAAGGCATACAGACCATTCTGCGTCGTGAGGCTTATCCAAATCCCTATGAAGCATTGAAAGCACTCACTCGTACCAATGAGCGCATGACAGAGGGTACCATACGAGCCTTCATCGAAGGGCTTGATGTCAGTGACGAGGTGAAACAGGAGCTGATGGCTATCACTCCCTGGACCTATACGGGACAATAACCTATGGGCCCAATAAGTCATATAATAAATATGTACGCGCGAACATTATTTAATATATATAGTGAACAATAAACAATTAACAAACCAACACGGCCGTGAGGCTAAAAAAGAAAAAGGAGAAAAGAATTATGGATTTTGAAAAAGAGTACAGACCAGACGAAGTGTCAACGGGACAGAATGCCGACAACCATGAAGGCTATCAACCGTCAAACCAAAGTGGTTATCAGAATTACAGACCTGTAGGACGTACACCACGTCCACGTATCCAGAAGCCACGTCCTTACAATCAGGACCATGGCAGTTACAACAGACATCAGAACGAGGAGGGAGGCTTCCGTCCGGAAGGTTTCGGCGCTGCATTACAGGGCAATGCCCCACAGCGTAATAGTAATTACCGTCCTCGTTATAACAATAATGGAGAAGAGGGTGGTTATCAGCCACGCTCATCCTATCAGCCCCGTGGTGGCTATCAGCAGCGTAATAATTATCAGGGCGGAAACGATTATCAGCCTCGTGGCGGTTATCGTCCCCGTTATAATAACGAGGAAGGTGGCTATCAGCCTCGTGGCGGCTATCAGCAGCGTTCCTATAAGCCTCATTATGGTCAGGACAATCAGGGTGGTTACCAGCAGCGTGGCGGCTATCAGCCCCGTGGCGGCTACCAGCAGCGTGGTGGTTTTAACAAACGCCCCGGTGGTTATCGCCCCCATACCGCAGACTTTGATCCCAACTCAAAGTATAGCATGAAGAAGCGCATTGAGTATAAGGAAGAGAACTTCGATCCCAATGAGCCCATCCGTCTTAATAAGTTCCTTGCTAATGCAGGAGTGTGCAGTCGTCGTGAGGCTGACGAGTTCATTCAGGCTGGTGTAGTCACTGTCAATGGTGAGGTGGTTACAGAACTGGGTACAAAAGTACTTCGCACCGACGAGGTGAAGTTCCATGACCAGCCTGTTACCATGGAGAAGAAAGTTTATGTGCTGCTTAATAAACCAAAGGATTACGTTACAACAAGTGATGATCCCCAGCAGCGTAAGACTGTCATGGACTTGGTAAAGAATGCCTGTCCAGAGCGTATCTATCCAGTAGGACGTCTTGACCGTAATACCACCGGTGTGCTTCTGCTGACCAACGATGGTGACCTTGCTTCCAAGCTTACCCATCCAAAGTTCCTTAAGAAGAAGATTTATCATGTTTATCTCGACAAGAATATCACTGCCCATGATATACAGCAGATTGCTGAGGGCATACAACTTGAGGATGGTGAGATCAAGGCTGATGACATTCAGTATGCTGATCCTGTAGATAAGAAACAGGTTGGTATTGAGATTCATTCAGGAAAGAACCGTATCGTGCGTCGTATCTTCGAGAGCCTGGGTTACAGAGTCACCAAGCTTGACCGCGTACAGTTTGCCGGTTTGACCAAGAAGAACCTCCGTCGTGGTGACTGGCGTTACCTCACCGAGGAAGAGGTTGACCGCCTGCGCATGGGCTCCTATGAATAATCTATATAATACTATAGTATCTATAACAACAAAAAAAACTATAACAACTATAGTCTCTATATGAAACGAACAAAAATAATAGACATCTTAAAGTCCACCGATTACGGAAAGGAAGTATGTGTCAAAGGCTGGGTGCGCACTCACCGCAGCTCTAAGGCTGTCGATTTCATAGCACTGAACGATGGCTCTACCATCAAGAACGTTCAGGTGGTGGTTGATCCAACGAAGTTCGACGAAGAACTGCTGAAGCAGATTACCACTGGCAGCTGCATCTGTGCCGTCGGTACACTGGTCGAGAGCCAGGGTGCTGGTCAGACCAGTGAGCTGCAAGCCACCAGTCTGGAGATTTATGGCCTTTGCGACAATTCCTATCCTATGCAAAAGAAAGGACAGTCATTCGAGGTGATGCGTAAGAATGCCCACATGCGACTTCGTACCAACACCTTCGGAGCTGTCATGCGCATCCGTCACAATATGGCAATAGCTATCCATACCTATTTCCATGAGCACGGATTCTACTATTTCCATACCCCACTGATTACTGCCAGTGACTGTGAGGGTGCAGGAAACATGTTCCAGGTTACCACCAAGAACCTCTACGACCTGAAGAAGGATGAAAACGGAAAGATTATTTACGATGACGACTTCTTTGGTGAGCAGACCTCACTGACAGTGTCTGGACAGCTCGAAGGTGAGCTTGGCGCTACAGCCTTGGGAGCTATCTATACCTTTGGTCCTACCTTCAGGGCAGAGAATAGCAACACACCTCGTCACCTGGCTGAGTTCTGGATGATTGAGCCGGAGGTTGCCTTCATCGACCAGGAAGAACTGATGGACTTGGAAGAGGACTTTATTAAATATTGTGTACGTTGGGCACTCGACCACTGCCAGGATGATTTGGAGTTCCTCAATAAGATGATTGACAAGTCGCTCATCGAACGTCTGCAGGGAGTGCTGAAGGAAGAGTTCGTCCGTCTGCCATATACTAAAGGTATAGAAATCCTGCAGCAGGCCATCAAGGATGGACATCAGTTTGAGTTCCCCTGCAACTGGGGCGATGACCTGGCCAGCGAGCATGAACGCTATCTGGTAGAGGAACATTTCAAGAAGCCTGTTATCATGACCGACTACCCGACAGCCATCAAGGCGTTCTACATGAAGCAGAACGAGACCGTGGCCGACGGTTCTTCCGCAGGAGCTTCGGTAGGCTACAAGGGGCAGGTTGCTCCTGGTCCTACAATGCAAGGTACCGATGTGCTGTTCCCTCAGATAGGTGAGATCATTGGCGGTTCCGTTCGTGAGGAGAGTTACGATAAACTGATGGCAGAGATCAACCGTCGTCAGATGGAGACAGACAAGCTCTGGTGGTATCTCGACACACGCCGTTGGGGCACCTGTCCACATGCAGGCTTTGGTCTGGGATTCGAGCGTCTGATACTCTTTGTAACGGGTATGCAGAACATTCGCGACGTCATCCCATTCCCAAGAACCCCGAAAACAGCGGACTTCTAAAACTACCGAATGTGCAGGAAAAAAGGCAAAATCTCGACGAAATGTCCGTAGAAAAGCAATTTTTTACGTATTTTTCGAAAAAAATGTTGCAAAATCCTTGCAAGTTATCGGATTTATGCCTATATTTGCACCCAAAAACGTAACTCCGCATAAGAGATACGTGTATATTGATGTGAGAGAATAGAGAACAAATAACATTTTTTATTAATTAATTTTTAAATTAAAATCGTATGAACAAAAGATTTTTAACTGCATTGCTTACGGGTGCTTTCTTTATAGCATCAGCAAGCGTGTTTGTGTCTTGTAAGGACTACGATGACGACATCAGCAAGAACACTGCTGCCATTGAGGCACTGCAGAAACAGCTGAACGATCAGAAGACGTCCTTAGAGTCACAGTTACAAACGGCGGTAGCTGAGCTGAACACTGCCCTTAAAAACCTTGATGACAAAAAGGCTAATCAGGATGATGTGACGAAGCTCACTTCTCGTGTTGCAGCTCTTGAGACTCAGATTGAGGCATGCGCCTCTAAGGCTGACCTTGAGGAGCTGGCAACAAAGGTTGCTATTCTGACCGGTGACCTTGAGAATCTTAACAAGCTTCTCGGTGAGGAGACCGCAGCCCGCAAGGCTGTTGAGGCAAACCTCGAGCTCCAGAAGAAGGCTCTTGAGGCTCTGGAGAAGAAGTTCGATGAGCTGGGTATCAAGGTTGACGACAACACGAAGGCAATTGCCGAGATTCGTGCTGAGTTGAACAACTTTGCTACGAAGCAGGAGGTTGAGCAGTTGCGTGCCGACATGATGGCTCTGACAACAGACCTGAGCAAGCGTGTTGACAACATCTGGAACTGGATCAACGTGCTGAACGTATTTGTAAACAAGCATCTCACCTCTCTGATGCTGAAGCCCAATTTCTACTGGGAAGGTCTCGAGGGCGTTGAGGTTCCATTTGCTAATCCTGCAGTATTTGTAGAGGCTGGCAAATATGAGTTCGACTACGACGTAACAACTGGTGGTACCGCTGGTCATGACAAGATTCACGTTACCGTTGACAACCACATGACTTGGGGCGGCAAGAACAGCGAGGATGAGCTCGTTTGGATGCCAGACCATCGTGATTTCGTTTCTCTGACTGACGATGCTGCTCCTGCAACTACAAAGTTTGTTCAGTTGAGCAATGGTGGTATCCTGCAGTATCATGTTAACCCATCTACAGCTGACATCGAAGGCATGAAGATCAGCTTCTGGGAGAACGATGCTGCTCACTTCACTCGTGGTAACAATGGTGCTATCAAGGCTACTCCGAAGGAGGAAACCTTTACTAAGGATGGCAAGTTCAATAAGTTACAGGGTGGTATCCTGAGCGTTCCATTCACTGTTGACAACAATGTTGTTATGGGTATGTTCGCTAGCTGGGTTAAGACAGAACCATTCAATTTCGTTGAATTTGATTCAGATCCTTACTGGTGGGATCTTTATCAGTTGATGGCTAGAGATTATACATCTGCTCACGGTGCTGGTCAATTCGAAGAAGATGAAAATACTGGCTCTATTGTAGATTATGATCCTTCTGAGGCTCCTCTGCCATTCCTGGCTACTCAGCTTGAGTTGAACGACACTACCGTTACTTCTGACTACGCTGTAGTTGTTCCTGCTCTCATTAACATTGTTGCTCTGGCTGACAATGCTCCTGATGAGGTTCTGGATAAGGGTACATTCGTTGCTGACCACTACAATAATTATACTGTATATGGTTGGGGTGAGATTCGTGCTAACCACCTCTATGAGAGCACTGGTTACAATGGTTGCGACGACGATGACTGCGCAGGTGCTATTCCTATGCCAGCTACTCACGCTGTTGCTTACAACGACAAGATTGACCTCAAGCCATTCGTTGAGACTCACTACGACTACCTCAGCTTTGCTAAGTATGGCACAAGCGTAAGGGATCAGGTAATGTCTGACGAGATGCTGGCTGCCCTCGGTCTGCACTACGAGTTCAAGGAGATTAACTACACTGTAGGTGTAAACAAGACTTCTGAGTCTGCTCACATCGAGGAGATTGAGGAAGGTGTATTCGCTCCACGTTCTGTAACAGCTGACGGTAAGACCATCAAGGGTGCTACTGCTACCCGTGAGGCTATCGGTCGTGAGCCACTGATACGTGTTGACCTGGTTGACGAGAATGGTAACATTGTACGTTACGGTTACATCAAGCTGCGTATTGTTGACACTATTGAGACTCTGAAGGATCAGGCTGTTGATATTGACCTTCCTGAGTATTGGATGAACTGCGGTGACGAGCACGCTATCACATGGTCACAGGTTGAGAACCTGATCCTTGCTAAGCTCGGTACTGAGGGTCTGACCAAGCAGGAGTTCGAGAAGCAGTACTACCTGGAGGTTTACGGTGGCTACGAGAACATGCCTTACCTGAACCCATCAGCTGCTAGCGTATCTGACGACCCAGGTGCTCTCTATACTTACGGTTGGATGGCTAAGCGTTACTACAAGAAGGCAGACGGTTCGTTCGCTATTGCCTTTGGTAACGACACTGACGAGAAGGACGCTCTGGAGCTGAAGAGCTTCACCGCTACCAACAACCACTTTGGTGAGGTATGGTACACACCACATGACAACTCTACTGACGCTCACAACTGGGATGAGAACACGAACGTTCTGATCTGGAACCTCTATCCTGGAACTATCGAGCGTGATGCTACTTCTACTACTATTGCAGACAAGGAGAAGGCTGGTAACATGACGAAGGATAAGTATCACAAGCTGCGTGACGTCTGCGGTGTAACGTATGACAATCCTGAGGGCACCAACGGTATTTCTACAACCGTTCGCTTCATCAACAAGGCTACTGGTACATCAATCTATGTAACACTGAACATTCCTAAGGTTCACTTCGAGTATGGTGCTGTCCAGAATAAGGACTGGTCACACTGGTGGAAGTTCAACACCCAGCTGTTCGGTGTAGAGAGCGACAAGGCTCCTTACTGGGATGAGTTCGATACTCACATGAACACTCCTGTTCCTGCATACGTAGGCTACAAGTGGCTGACCGTTGAGGACTTCAAGCAGGATCTGCGTGACTACTGGCACGAGCCTAACTCAATGATCAAGCTGCTCGGCGACGAGTCTAAGTTCTCTAAGTTCTATGCTTCTAAGGGCGGTACGGATCCCGTTATCGACTTTATCTTCACCGTTCCCGTTGACGGTCTGAACAGCGACGGCGTAAGCGCTAACGCAGCTGGCCAGTGGGATGTTTACGGTGTATCTGGCACGAAGTGGACTCTGCAGCTCTCTGCTGACAACAAGGCCATCAATGCTGTGAAGAAGAACGGTGTTGCTTACGGACCTGAGGAGGTTGCAGTCATCACCGATCCAGGAACAGGCTTCTCTTCAACGCTGTACTATCACGGTCTTGAGGCAGCTGCTCCTAAGCTCTATCCAGCAGCTACCGACCTGGTTAACAAGTCTGGCCGCTACGATGAGACAGGTGCTAAGCGCTACGGTGCTGGTTCTGCAATGGGTGAGCAGCAGGATGCTAAGTATCTTGAGAAGAACATCGACGAGACGTTCACTGCTTACATCAAGATCAACGTTACTCACGAATGCTACGATCCTCTCATTGCTAAGCAGTACTTCAATGTACGCGTGCTCCGTCCAATCAACGTAGCTGGTAAGGAGAAGAGAATTAAGGATATTCCAAACGTAATGCAGAAGATTTCTATCCGTGACCTGGTTGACATCATCGACTACCGTGACGTTCCTGTAGTAGGCCGCTACGCTGCCGCTCAGGCTGCAACAGCCAACGCATTCGGCTTCGCCGCTCCTGCTTGGAGTTCAGTTGCTGATGGTGTAATGTCTGCTACTGGTTATGTGAAGAAGCAGAACGCTGGTGTACCTTACGAGTTCTATAAGATTACCGACCTGGCAGTTATCTACAGTGAGATTCTGTCTGACCACCAGGCTCCGTATGCTGATCGTGAGAAGGCTCCTGCTCGCACAGCTGCTGACGTTAAGAAGTTGCTCGACGCTGGTATCGTTAAGCCAGTCAAGAACATTCCTTCACTGCGTGGCGGTCTGGAGCATAAGGACTACACTCTGCCAACTACTCCACGTGTATTGAGCCTCTGGAGCAACGACGCAGACCACTCACTGAAGGTTGAGGACGACTGGGCAGCAGCTCAGCTGGTTGACATGACCAGCGACAAGTCTTACAGCACTGGTATTGGTAAGATTGAGTACACCAACAACGATGGTATCACTCAGCTGTTCCACATCTACGTTCCTATCGCAGTGAAGTACAACTGGGGTAACATCAAGTGGGATAAGGATCTTGATCCTGCTGGAGCAAAACTTGATAACAACTACACTCAGAAGGTTTGGGCAGTTATCACAGTTGATCCTTCTTACCTTGGTGAGTAATCCTACGCTCTGATAGCAATATTAGAAGCTAAATAACCCAGAGGGGGGCTTCCCAAAGCGGGATGCCCCCCTTTCTTACGAAAAACAAGAAAAAGAAAAACAGAGAAGAAACATGAAGAAGATTGTTTTAACCATGGCGGTAGTAGGCGTAGCCCTGCTGCTGGGCGGCTGTAAGAGCAAGAAGGAGAACGAGGGTCTTCATCCTGTAGAGGTTGTCGAGCCGACTTATACCTTCACGAAGGAGGACACTGCAGCTGTGATTGAACAGGTCAACCAGTTTATAGAGCGCCTGAAGCAGAAGGACATCAAGGGTGCTACTGAGATGCTTTACTATTTAGACAAGGACTCCATCAAGGAACCGACCGACCAGAACAAGGTACGTAAGGCTTTAACCTTACGGTATGTTGCCGGTTGTGCAGGATATAAATTGGACCGTATTGTCTTCAACTCCGACATTGACAACGAGGCAAAGATAGATATCATCCTGTTCGAGAAGCCTGAGGGTGACCCACGTCCCAACACGACGTCGTACTATTTCCGTCCCGTCCGTTTCGAGGGCAAGTGGTATCTGACGACCAAGGATAACATCACCGACACGCACAGTGAGCTGCGTAATAAGCGCGAAGCCGAAAAGCCCTTCGGCGATGTGGAGATAGAAGAGGAAGAAGCCGACGATTAACATCGAGCAGTGAAGAAAACCGCTATATATATAATAATAGGTATAACATTTGTTGTGGGTTGTGGACAACGGCCTGCAACAAATGTTTCTCATGAGGAGACT
>Ga0247610_10006008_pt1 | contig 12694 bp, 10 predicted proteins | sample 174DNAGHGhighgp2_FD_193483 | JGI IMG/M metagenome (GOLD analysis project Ga0247610, IMG submission 193483) | Sheep rumen microbial communities from Palmerston North, Manawatu-Wanganui, New Zealand - 1742 DNA GHGhigh gp2 | ecosystem: Host-associated > Mammals > Digestive system > Stomach > Rumen...
TTATATGAAACAATATAAATAATATATTTATTAAAGATATTTATTATTACAATAAATAAAAATGGTATAAAATCTAATAATTTATTTATAACAGATAAAAATAATAAATAAAAAAAATAAAAAAAATAAAAATAAAAAAAAATAAAAAAATAGTTAAATTAAAGATTTAGAGAAAACAATATTATTAAAGTTGATATAATAAGAATAAAGATTACTAAACATAGAATTACCACTTGAATTAACTTTATTTAAATAGTAATAATAATTATTATCAAATTTTATTTTTTCGAATAATAAAGTTCCTCTACTTTGTATTTCATCATTAGCATCTATAGCATAATAATTAACTAAAGGATTAAATTCAGTAGTATTATAAATAATATCATTAATTTCTATATTTTCAATAAATAAAGAATAAGGTTTATTGTTTAAATTATTTTCAATAATATATTGAGGAATATTAATACTAACATATTCTTTATTATCTTTGATATATTTTAAAATAGTTCCAATATAAATTTTAGATATTTCTATTTCATTTTCATTATTAAGTAATTGTTCAGTTTGTTCTTCATCATAATCAATAATATAATTAATTTTTATTTCTCCTCCAAATAATTCAAATTTATTATTTATATTTATTTTATTTATTTTTATTTCATTTGTATCTATTTCTTTTACTTTTATTTTTTCACTTTCTATTTCTCCTTTTTCATTTATTATTGTTTTATCATTTATATTTATTTCTCCTAATGTATGTATTGATTTTTTATTTGTTAATTCTAATGTTTCTTCAGGATTATATTTACATATATTTTCCCAATATTTATTATTATCATACTCATTTTTATATAATATATATACTTCCTCATTATTATTTATTGAACATATTGAACCTTCTTTAGCATTTATATTTATTAATTTCTCTCCATTAAATTTTTGTAATATTAATTCATCTTTATATTTATTTAATATCATATCATTCTTTTTTATATCATATTCTATTATCTCTTCATTCTCTATATTTATATTATTTATATCTATCTCATATATTCCTTTTATATTATAATTCATCTTATTATTTATAAATAACTCATCTATACATTCTTTATTATATATCATTTCATTATTATTATCATCTACTTCTTTTAAAGATGTTATAATCTTCTCTTTTTCTATATAATTTATTAAATTTGTATCTAATAAATCATTAATTTTTTTAGCTGAATATATATTATCATCTTCTAATTTATTTTTTTCATCTTCTAATTTTATTATTTTTTCTTTTAATATATATTTATTTAATTTATTATCTATTTTTTCTTTTGAATATATTTTTGTTTCTTTTTCATTATCTTCCTTTTCTATTTTATTCATTTTTATATATTCATTAAATTTATTATCTACATTTTCTATTTCTTTATTTATATTTTCTTTCTCTTTATTTATTATCTCATCAACTTTTAAAGTCGAATATATATTATTATCATCTTTATTTATTTTTATTACATTATTTTTATTAATATAATTCTCTTCTAAATTTATTAAAGTTGAATATTCATTTAATTCTTCTTTTTTAATATATTCTTTCTCTATTTCATCTTTTATTAAATATTCATTTAAATCATTTTTATTAACATAATTACTTATTAAATCTATTTTATTCACATAATTCTCTATTTCATCTTTATTAACATAATTCTCTAAATCTAATTTATTTACATAATCTTCTTTTATATCTTCTTTTGTTATATATTCTTCTAATCTTTCTTTATTAACATAATCTTTATTTAAATCTTCTGTTGTTATATAATTATTTAATTCTTCTCTTTTTATAAAATCTTCATTAATTTCTTCTTTAGTAATATATTCATTTAATTCTTCTTTTTTAATATAAAGTTTATCAATATCATCTTTATTTAAATAATTTGTTTCTAATGTATTTTTATCTATTAAATTATTTAATTCATCTTTTTTAATATAATCATTATCAATTTCTTCTTTAGTAATATAATTATTTAATTCATTTTTATTAATATAATCATTATCAATTTCTTCTTTAGTAATATAATTATTTAATTCATCTTTTTTTATAAAATCTTCATTAATTTCTTTTTTATAATTAATTAATTCATCTTTATTAATATAATCATTATTAATTTCTTCTTTAGTAATATAATTATCTAATTCATCTTTATTAATATAAAGATTATCCATATCATTTTTATTTAAATAATCTGTTTCTAATATATTTTTATTAACAAAATTTTTATTTAAATCTTCTGTTGATGTATAATTATTTAAATCATCTTTATTAATATAATTTTCATTAATTTCTTTTTTAGTTAAATAATCATCTAAATCATTTTTATTAATAAAAATATTATTTAAATCTTTTGTAGTAGAATAATCTTTTAAATCTTCTTTTTTAATATAAATATTATCAATATCATCTTTATTTAAATAATTTGTTTCTAATATATCTTTATTAACAAAATTTTTATTTAAATCTTCTGTTGTTGTATAATTATCTAATTCTTCTTTTAAAACATATAAAGATAAATCAATATTAGATTGTTCATTTTGTTCTATTTGTTCTTCTTCTTGAGAAATAGAATTATTTAAAGGAATACTTCTTAAATTTTTTTGAGATATTTGATTAGTTTGATTATTTTGATTAGTTTGTAAAGAATTTATTGTTGGATTTATATTATTTATATCATTTGTATCATTTGTATCATTTATATCATTTGTATCATTTGTATCATTTATATCATTTGTATCATTTGTATTATTGGTATTATTAGAATTATTAGAATTATTAGAATTATTAGATGAATTAGAAGAAGATAATTTAGAGTTAATTTTAGTATCAATAATATTATTAATATCTTCACCGTTAATTAAAAGTTGAGTAGTATTAATATAACCAGAAGAAGATATATTATTAGAAGAAATATTACCAATAACATCTAAATCATTACCAATAGTAGCATTAGATAAAGTATTTAAAGAGTTAAAATTAATATCTTTACCTTCAATATTAGAAGAATTATTAATATTATTAATTAATAAATCAATTTCTTCTTTAGTATAAGTTTCATTAGTAGAAGTATTATTAGGATTATCACTTATATCAGTATTTAAAGTATTAACTTCTTTAGAAACTTTATATAATTGTTGTCCTAAATTATAAGAAGTTATCATTTATAAAAGTTTTTATATTATTTATTATTAAAAAAATAATATTTTTTTATTATATTTTATTTAAAAAAATGATTTAAAAAATATTTTTATTATTTATTATTATTTATTATTATTTATTATTATTTATTATAATTTAAATATTTATTTAAAAATAAAATGAAAATAACAATAAAAAATGATAATGATATAAAAGAAATAAAAGATTATGATAAAATTATAGAATTAATTATAGAAAAATATTATAATAATGATTTTAATTTTATAAATAAATGTATAAAATTAAAGAAATTAAAAATTGTTAGTTGTAATATTAAAGAATTACCAAATCCAAATACATTAAATAATTTAAAAGAATTAGAAATAATTAGATGTGATAATATTAAAAAAATACCAACTACATTAAATAAATTAAAAAAATTAGAAATAATTGATTGTAATAAAATAAAAGAAATACCAAATAATTTAATTAATTTAGAAAAATTAAAAATATGTTATTGTAATAAAATAAAAGAAATACCAAATACATTAAATAATTTAAAAGAATTAGAAATAAAACAATGTGATAATATACAAAAAATACCAAATAATTTAATTAAATTACAAAAATTAAAAATAATTGGTTATTTTAAAAAAACTGAAATAAAAGAAATTCCAAATAATTTAATTAATTTGAAACATTTATATATTGATTGTCATAATATAAAAGAAATACCAAATACATTAATTAATTTAGAAACATTAATTATATGTAATTATGGTATATATATAAAAAATATACCTAATAATTTTATTAATTTAAAAAAATTAGAATTAAGTGGTGAAGAAAATAATATACAAACAATACCTAATACATTTATAAATTTAAAAAAATTAATTATTAGTAATTTAAATATAAAAGAAATACCAAATACATTTATAAATTTAAATTATTTAAAATTAAATGATTGTTTTGATTATAATAATGATTGTAAAAAACATTTTCCAATAATGCATATAAAAAATGAATTAAAAATACCATATAATTTAATTAATTTAGAAACATTAATTTTAACAGAACGTATTAGTGGAAATTTTATATTTAAACTTCCTAAAACTTTACAAAAATTAAAAAAAATATTAATAGAAACTTATTGTAATATAGATAAATTACTTTATTCTACTAAAAATTTAAAAAATTTAAAAAAAATAGATATTTTAAGTCAAAATTCTTTGGGGAATATTAAAATTCCTAAAACTACTTCAAAACAATTAAAAATTAATATTTATAAAATAGATCATGATAGTTATAAAAAATCAAATATTAAAATTAAATGTAATAAAAATTCAAATTTAATAACTTATGATTTTGGTGATGATTTTTAATTAATTTTTTTATTTAAAATTGAAATAAAAATATTTTCAATAAAAATATATATTATGTAATTATTTTAAATATTTATATTATAATATATTAAGTAATAAAATGAGTATAACAATAAAAAATAATAATGATATTTATTATATAGATTATGAAAAAATTACAGAATTAATTATAGATTTATATAATAATAATACTTTTGATTATGATTATTTAAAAAAATTTATTAATTTAAGAAAATTAAAAATATATAAATGTAATATAAATTATATATCAGATAATTTAATTAATTTAGAAGAATTAGAAATATATAATTGTAATAAAATAAAAGAAATACCAGATACTTTAATTAATTTAAAAAAATACATTTAAATGATTGTAATAAAATAAAAGAAATACCAAATACTTTAACTAATTTAAAAGAATTAAAATTATATTGTTGTTATAATATAAAAGAAATACCAAAAGTATTAAGTAATTTAAAAATAATAAAATTAAAAGATTATAATTATTCATTTATATTAGATAATTTTATTAAATTAGAAGAATTAGAAATAAATAATTGTAAATTTCAAGTAATATCTAATAAATTAATTAATTTGAAAAAAATAAAAATAAATGAATATAATTATATTATACCAGATAATTTAATTAATTTAGAAGAATTAGAAATATATAATTGTAATAATTATTTTAAAATTCCAAATACCTTTAATAAATTAAAAGTATTAAAAATAAATGATTGTAATAAAATAAATATCCCTAATAATTTAATTAATTTAAAAACTTTAGATATAAATTATTGTGATAATTTATATGAAATACCTAATAATTTAAAAAAATTAAAAATATTAAATATAAATAATTGTCGTTTTATAGAAGAAATACCTAATAATTTAAAAAAATTAAATATATTAAAAATAAATAATTGTCGTAATATTCAATATTTACCTAAAAAATTAAATAATTTAAAAGAATTAGAAATAAATAATTGTCATAATATTCAATATTTACCAAAAGAATTAATTAATTTAAAGAAATTAAAAATAAAAAATTATAATAATATAAAAAAATTACCAAATACTTTAATAAATTTAGAAGAATTATATTTTTATAATGAAAAAATATAATGATAATATAGAAATACCTAAAACCTTAATTAATTTAAAATATTTAATGATTAATAATATAGATATAAAAAAAATACCAAAAACTTTAATAAATTTAGAAGAATTATATTTAAGTTGTAGTTATAATTTAAATAAAATTCCTAAAACTTTAATTAATTTACAAAATTTAGAAATAAATATATCATATGATGATTATTTTAATAATTGGGAAGAATGTGATGATTTTATAAAATATATTCCTAATACTTTAAAAAAATTAAAATCTATAAAAATATCAACAGAACAAGGTTATATAAAAGATTTTTCTAATTTTGAAAATTTAGAAAATTTAGAAATTAAATATATTCGTTGTCCTATTCAAAAAATTATTCTTCCTAAAACTTCTAAAAATATAAAAATTAATCTTTCTTATATTGATTATAATGGTGATGAACAAGTTAATCTTTCTCTTAATTCAAATAATAATTCATATTCTTTAGATTGTTTACATAAATATAAAAATTATGATGATGATAATTATAAATTTAGAATAAATTAAATTAAAAATATTTATAATATATTTAAAAAAAAATAAAAAATATTATATTAAATTTTTTAATAGAAAATAAAAATACAAATAAAAATTATTATAAATTATCATATAATTATTAATAAAATTAAATTTTTCTTTATTTTTTTTTATTTAATTTTAATTTTAATTTTAAAAATTAAATAATTTTATAATATTAATATAAAATTAAAAAAAAATAAAAAAATTAATAAGGATAAGGCCTATATTGATATGTTGGAGGATAAGATGGATTTGGATTATAAACCGGATTAATAACAGTAGGATAAGTATTTGGAACTATAGGAACAGTTTGACCGGTTATAGGGTTATAAGTTGTTGTAGGATAAGTATATGTAGGATAAGTATTATAAGGATAACTCATTTTAAATAATTATATATTAAATAAATATATTTAATTATATATTATAAATAAAAAAATATATTTAAATAAATTATATAATGAAATAAAAAGGAAAAAAAATAAAAATAATGGAACAATTTAAATTAGAGAAAGTTAATTTAAAAAATAATTGTTTTTCGAAACAGGAAACAGGATTAAAAAAATATCAAAAATTTATAAGTTATTATTTAAATAATCACGATGAATTATTATTATTTCATTCAGTAGGAAGTGGTAAAACGGCTTCAATGGTAAATGCTATATATAATGAATATAAAAAAGATAATAAAATAAATATAATATTATTTATAAAAGCAGCTTTACACGATGGATGGGAAAAAGAATTTAAGAAATGGTTAAATAAGGAAGATTTAAAGATAATAGAAAATATAAATATAATACATTATGATAGTATATTTTCAGGAGAAGATTTTATTAAATTACAAAAAAAATTAATTAAAGAAAAAAAAGATAAAAATAATTATTTTTATATTATTGATGAAGCACATAATTTTATTAATAATGTTTTATCTAATAAAAAAATTAATAAAGAACAAGGAAGAGCATTAATAATATATAGTATGATATTTAACCAAAAAAAAGAATTAATAGAAAATAAAAAATCTAAACAAAAAATAAAAATAGTATTAATGAGTGCGACCCCTATAGTAAATGAACCTTATGAATTATCATTAATATTTAATTTATTTGAACCAAATATATTACCTTTATCAAAATATACATTTAATAAAGAATATATAGATGAGAAGAATAATTTTATAAATCAAGAAGAATTTATAAAAAAAATAAAAAAGTATGTATCATATTATTATGGTGTTATTTCTAATTTATATGCAGAAAGTAAAAAGAAAATTTATTTAGATGTTATGAGTAATTACCAATCTAAAGTATATACATATTATAAAACTTTAGAAGAAAATGACCCTAAACATTGGGACCATTATAAAGTTTATTCCAGACAATCTTCAAATTTTGCTTTTCCATATATTAATAAATCTTTAAATGCTTTAACAAGACCTTTATTAAAAAATTATGGAGGTATAGAAGCCGGACCTTTTGCGGATGAATTAAATAGACATATTAATGCTTTTTATATAAAATTTAATAATGCGGTAAAAGAAGATGAAAAAAATAAACATACATTAAAAGATGATTTAAAAATAACAAAAAGTTATAAAGAATTAATAGAAATGATAAAAAATAATAAATCATCAAATTTATTAAAGGAGATGTATAATTGTTCTTGCAAATATCTTCATTGTTGTTTAAATATAATACAATCTAAAGGTCCTGTAATAGTTTATACATATTGGACTTGGGGGTCTTCTTGTGTATTAGAGATATATTTAAAATATTTTGGATTTGGGAATTATGAAGAAACAAAAAAAGACAAAAAATATAATAATTATAGATATACTTTTTATAATGGTATGGAAACAAAAAAAAGAAGAGATAATAATAAAAATACTTATAATATTAAAGAAAATATTAAAGGAAAAATTATTAAAGTTTTGATTTTATCTTCTTCCGGTGCTGAAGGTTTAAGTTTATTTAATGTTAGACAAATTCATATTATAGAACCTTTTTGGAATGATACAAGAAATATACAAGTAGAAGGACGAGGAATAAGATTATGTAGTCATATGAATTTACCTAAAGAAGAACAAAATGTTAAAGTATATTATTATAATTCTATAACTGAAAAAGAATTAAAAAATAAAAAAAAATCTACTGATTTATATTTAAATGAAATTATTAAACGTAAATCTAAACTTAATGAAGAATTTTTAAAAATTCTTAAATTAAATTCTATTGATTATAAATTAAATTATGAACATACTAAATTCGATAAATCTTTATCTAAATAATCTTTTTTATTTATTTTTATTTATTATCTATTTTTTTATAAATATTATTATTTATAAATTATTAATTTTTATTTTTAATTAAAAAAAAATTTATTTTTAATTTAAAAAAAATAATTTAATATTTAATATCAAACTCATATAAATTATTTTTAATATTAGAAGGAATAAAAATTATTTTTTCTTTTCCATTTCCAAAATCACGTAGTGCAAAATTATATATTATTATTTTTTTTAAATTAATTAAAGTATTTGGTATTTCTTTTATATTAAGACAATTATAAATTTCCAATTCTTTTAAATTAGTTAAAGTATTAGGAATTTCTTTTATATAATGACATTGACTAATTTTTAATTTTTCTAATTTATATAAATTATTAGGTAAATTTGAAAAATCATTCTTATAAAGTGCCAATGATTTTAAATTCAATAAATCATTTGGTAAAGATTTTAATTTATAACATTCATATATTATTAATTCATTTAAATTAATCATATTATTAGGTAATTCAATTAAATTAGGACAATAATAAAGTTCTAAAGTTTTAAGATTTATTAAATTATTTGGTAATTTTTGAATATTATTTTTATTATATCCTGATAAATAATTAAAAATTAATTTTTCTAAATTTATTAAATTATTAGGTAATTCTTTAATATTTATACCATTACTTATAATTAACCATTTTAAATTTATTAATGTATTTGGTATCTCTTTTATATTAATTGTATTTATTTCTAATACTTTTAAATTTATTAAATTATCTGGAATTTGAATAAATTTATTATAATAATTTCTTCCTGTGTTTATATATATTTTTAATACCTCTAAATTAATAAATCTTTTAAAATTATTTATATAATTTATTATATCATTTATATCATTTATATTATATATATTTATTCTGTATATATCAATATATCTTACATTATAATTATTTTTATTATTTATTAAATTTTTTAAATCATTTATACATTTAATATATATACGCATTAATTATATTTAATTTAATATTTTTAATTATATTTCATAATAATTATTTTTAAAATTTTAATTTTAATTAATAAAAAATTAATATCATTTTTTTTTCAAATTTAAAAAATAAAAAATAAAAAAAAAATAAAAATAATAATTATTTTTATTTTTAATTTAAAGATAATTTATTGAAGAAAGATTATTTTTAATATTATAAGGAATAATAATATTTTTATTACTAATTGTTAAACATTTTAAATTAATTAAAGTATTAGGAATTTCTTTTATATTATTACAATTAACAATATCTAATTCTTTTAAATTAATTAATATATTTGGTATTTCTTTTATATTATCACAATTATATATTCTTAATTCTTTTAAATTAATTAAAGTATTAGGAATTTCTTTTATATATTCACAATCTTCCATTTTTAAAATTTCTAAATTAAATATTCTTAATTTTTTTAAATTAATTAAAGTATTAGGAATATCTTTTATATTTTCACAATCTTCAATTCTTAAAATTTCTAAATTATATAAAATATTAGGAATTTCTTTTATATTATTACAAATAATAATTTCTAATATTTTTAAATTAATTAATGTATTTGGTATTTCTTCTACATTATCACAATCATATATTCTTAATTCTTTTAAATTAATTAAAGTATTAGGAATTTCTTTTATATTTTTACAATTATTTATTTTTAATTCTTTTAAATTAATTAATGTATTTGGTATATCTTTTATATTATCACAATTATTTATTTCTAATTCTTTTAAATTAATTAAAGTATTAGGAATTTCTTTTATATTTTTACAATTATTTATTTTTAATTCTTTTAAATTAATTAATGTATTTGGTATATCTTTTATATTATCACAATTATTTATTTCTAATTTTTCTAATTTATATAAATCATTTGGTAAAATTTTTAATTCATAACAACTATCTATTATTAATTTATTTAAATTAATCATATTATTAGGTAATTCAATTAAATTAGGACAATGATAAAGATATAATAATTTTAGATTTATTAAATTATTAGGTAATTTTTGAATTCCATTAGGAGTACTTCCATGAATACCAGAAAAATATATTTCTTCTAAATTTATTAAATTATTTGGTAATTCTTTAATATTTTTACCATTAATTATACATAAACGTTTTAAATTTATTAATGTATTTGGTAATTCTTTTATATAAATTGTATTTAATAATAAACTTTTTAAATTTATTAAATTATCAGGAATAAAAATAGATTTATTATAATTTAATGTATAATTAATATCTATATTTATTTTTAAATCTTCTAAATTAATAAATCTAATAAGAATTTTTATATAATCATCTATATCATTATTATTTACTACATTTATATTTATTGATTTTAAATTTTGATTATTTTTATCATTTATTATATTATTTAAAACATTTCTATTATCTATATATACACTCATTTAATTCTATTTATTTATAAAAACAATATAAATATAATAACTTATTAATAAACAAATAAAAATTAAATTAATAAAAAATAAAATCATTTTTTTAAATTAAAATTAAAATTTAAAAAAATAAAAAATAAAAAATAAAAAATAAAAAAAAAAAAAAAAAAAAAAAAAAATAAAAAAAAAAAAATAAAAAAAAAAAAATATTTTATAAAAAAAAAAAAAAAAAAAAAAAAAAAAAAAAAAAAAAAAAAAAAAAAAAAAAAAAAGAAAAAAGAAAAAAAATTAAGATTTAAAATAAATATCATTATAAATAGGAGGAAAAGATAAATTATAATTAGAATTTAATAATTTTAATTTTTTAAAATTAGAAGGAATAGAAATATTAGAAGAATTATTAATAATCAATTGTTCTAATTTTTTAAAAGTATTAGGAATAGATTTTATATTTGTTTTATCTAAATATAAATAATCTAAATTAAATAAAGTATCAGGTAAATTTCTTATATTATTACAACAACTAATATTTAATTTATTAAGATTAATAAGATTATCAGGAATTTCTTTAAGATTATTACAACCATATAAATATAATTCATTTAAGTTAGAATAAGAAGATGATAAATTAAAAATAGAAGAATTATTTAAACTTAATACTTTTAAATTATAAAGATTAGGTAAAGAAGAAATATTATTACAATCAATTAATAATAAATTTTCTAAATTAGATAAAAAAGATATATCATTAATATTACTACCTCTTAAAGTTAGTTTAGTTAAATTTTTATAAGATTTAGGAATAGAATTAATTTTACAATAATTTAAAACTAATAAATCTAAATTAATAAATGTATTTTGTAATTTATTAATATTATTACAAGAAAATAAATATAATGATTTTAGATTTTTTAAATTTTTTGGTATTTCTTTAATTTGATTACAATTTTCTAAATATAATTCTTCTAAATTTATATAATTTGATAAATTTATTTTTATATTACTATTATTTAAATATATCCTCTTTAAATTCTTAAATTTATTTTCTGTTAAATCTATATTCATTGTATTATAACTATAACTATTATTTATATAATATAAATTTAATTCTTCTAAACTATCATAATCCGGTATATTTTTTAATTTTATACAATTATTTATCTTTAATATTTCTATATTATTTAATTCTTCCGGTATTTTTATTATATTCTCACAATTATTTATCTCTAATATTCTTAATTTTTTATATATTGGTATCATTTTTATATATGAACAATTCTCTAATATTAATGTCTCTAAATTTGTTAATTTCTTTGGTAAATCTATTATTAATGATTTCGTTATCTTTAAATATCTTATCCTCGTTAAATTATATTTATATAATTCTGTTATATTTATCGTCTCATATGTTTCTTTCCCTATTTTAAATACTATAAACATTTTTTTTATTTATAATTTTTTTATATAAATAAATATCTATATATCTTATTTAATTTATAATATAATTAATTTCTTTTTTTTATTTTTATATTTTTTATTTTTTTTATTTTTTTTTTATTTTTTTATTTTTAAAAAATATTTATTATTTATTTTTATTTTTAGATTTTTTTAATTCTTTAACTTGTTGATTATATAATTCATCATAATCAATATTATTATAATCAATATTATCAATATTATCAAAATTAATTTCTTTATTATTTTGTTCAATTAAATTATCATAAAAATTTTTT
>Ga0247610_10006009_pt1 | contig 12692 bp, 20 predicted proteins | sample 174DNAGHGhighgp2_FD_193483 | JGI IMG/M metagenome (GOLD analysis project Ga0247610, IMG submission 193483) | Sheep rumen microbial communities from Palmerston North, Manawatu-Wanganui, New Zealand - 1742 DNA GHGhigh gp2 | ecosystem: Host-associated > Mammals > Digestive system > Stomach > Rumen...
AAAAGCTATTAAAAAGCTACTCCAGAATAGCTCTATCGCGCTCAAATATATTTTATAATAGTTTATACGCCGAAAAAATTTGAGCGCGACCAGAGCGATTCTGGACGTTAATAAATGTTAAACGAGGTTTCAAAAAAAGCAACAAAAAAAAATAGGAGCGTGCTTCTCAGCAGGCTCCTACGTAGCGATTAAAAAATAAGATAATTGGCTATGAAAGTGTGTTTGTTACATCAAATCGGCACTACCATCAGCCTCAGCCTCAGGCTGCTCTTCAGTCTCAGCTTCAGGCTTATCGAAGGTCTTACCTTCCTCGATAGCCTTGTCGTAGGCTTCCTTTGCCGATGCCAGAGCTGCTTCACGCTTCTCAACGAGCTGCTTGGCTTTCTCGAGCTGGAACTTAGCCTTTTCCAACATATCAGTTGCATACTCAAGGGCTTCTTTCTCGTTCTTCGTGGGCTTGGGCTCTGTAGGCTCCTTGTAGCGGCGAGTGGTGAAGGCTTCGTTAATCTTCTGGCCAACCTCATCGAGTTTTTCTGCAATCTGCAGTGTGTCAAGTGTAGACACCTTGTGAGCGTACTTCTTCGGAGCATTCTCGTCTTCCTGGTCGAGCTCAATGCGGTAGAGAATGGACTTGGAACGCTTGGCAGGAACGAGTGAAACGATACGGCCTGTAACTGTGGATGCATTCTCGGCAATCTGTCCGTATGCACCAGCCTCAGGGTAGCTGACAGTCTTACCAACATTGCCGATAACCTCCTGTACAGCTGCCTCAATTTCCTCATCAGTCCAAGGCTCTTCATTTACAGCCTCGCTGCCTTCAGCCTTCTTGCCACGAGTGCGCTTTGCACGCTCAACAGTCTCGTCGAGAATCTTGATGAGCTTAGAATCGTGAGCTTTAACCACACGGCGGCCATCGTCAGTCTTGATTGCAAACATTACTTTGTTTGTACGCTTCTCCTCAATGACGGAGACAATAACACCGTCTACCCAATCAATAGAGTTGAACGGAACAACCTGACATTTGTGGTCGACAGCCTCAACACGAAGCTTTTCAGCCAGAGTAGCACGCTCTTCGTCGGTCATCTTGGCAGGCTTCTCCTTAGCAGGAGCCTTTTCAGCTTCAGCTCCGTTCTCTGCGGCAGCGATAGCCTTCTTTTCCTCCTCAGTGAGCTCAGCTCCATTGCCCTCTTGGGTACCGGCGCTGGCACCAGCAGAAGCAGCATTACGGGCATTCAATACGTTGAGGATTTCATTCTTCTCTTCCTCACTTGCGGTCTCCAACAAAGCGTTAAGTTTCTTGGTGCTCATCTGAGCGAATTTCTTAGTAGTTGCCATAATTGTTAATTTTAATAATTTAACTTTGGGTTATTAATAAATGTATTTTTTTTAATTTTGATACTGCAAAAGTACACACTTATTTTTAAACTGAAAAATTTTTTATGTTAAAAAATGTAAAATTAAATGTTAAAATCTGTTAATGAATTTTTTGTTATTAAAACCTCGTAGTTATTTCCTACGTGCGTGCGTACATTATTTATATACGCATGCGCCTGCTAATACTTGGCTCCAAAACTCTTTCCCATGTGAAGTATTTAAGAGATTTTGCGAGTTTGGTTCTGCCATCAATGTTTTTCTCAGTAATGTATAAACCAAATCTTTTTGCAATAGTGATTTTGTTATTGAGGTACTCGTCTTTAGAGATTAAGCCTCGGAGTACAAAACGGAATGGGAACAACCACAATTTGTCATTTAGAACTGAGAAACGGGACTTAAATACGCGACCACTCTCTTCATTTTGCTTTCTTACATAAATCCTAATCATAGCCAAAAAGTTTATTATTCTTCTTCAAAACTATATTCGACTTCATAACCTTTAGCGATATACTCGAGAACGCTGAGAGTAACGTCTGAGGATAAACCATTGTATATTTCTTCCAGTAATGTATCTGCTCCAATAGTTTCCTTAAGGAGATTAAAAAGATACGAGGCTTTTTCTAATGTGTCCATATTACTTAAATTTTAGAATTATGCGATTGCGAGTCGTGAGTGTTGTGCATCGAGTCTTTTCTGCATCATATCAGCATGGTTTTTATATCCTATTCTCTTTGCCAATACATCTTGATATAGCCACTTAGCATTGAAACAGATAATAAGGATAATACGATAAGCAGCTGCTATGAGCAAATGGATAATGTTGCGAGTTATGATTTTGGCAATTTGCCATTTTGATTTCTGCTTCATATTTTTAAATATTATCATATTTCAGTTCTACTGTTTCGTCTTCTCTCGTGCAGAATGTAACTATGTTTTGTACTCCCGCAATCGTTGTCTCGTTTTTATCCAGCAAAAAACAATCTGCATCTTGGTTGGACGATAAGTATTTTGCTTTAACGCATCGGCTTACGCTCTTTTTTACCCAATGCTCCTGGATTAATCTTGCAGCTTCGTCAGGGATTTCAACCTCCACACAATTATTACGAAAATTGTTCCCGAAATACGTTTTTACGATTGTTACCAACTTTGCCATAATATTAAATTTTTAAGGTTATTTAATCATTAATTTAAGTTCTGCTTTAATGCGCTCGGCATCTTCACCTCTCCAACACGAAGCGTTTGCCAGAAAATACCTTACAATAATATCAGCAGTTTCAAATAAGTAAGGAGCATTTTTGTCACTTGAGTTAATGGTCTTCATTGCCTGCAAATGAGGCTTTGCACCGAAGTAGACATTTTTCCATGTCTGTTCAATTTCACGAGCAATCTCTGCAAAAGTTCTTTTGTTCTGTCCCATAATATTAAATAATTGAAATTATACTTGTGCAAATCCACTTTTCATTGATAATAATGTCGAAATAATCATTTGGCTCAAAATACTTTTGCATTATTTGGCATTCAGTGTCAAACAGCTCATTAAGCTCAGCATCACTAATTTCATCATTATTATCCACGTTAATTAATGATAAGCTTAATTCCTCGATTTGTTCAGCTCTATCATTCGTGCCACAATAGCGCTCTGCGAAATCATTGAATTTAATTGTTGCCATAATCTTATTTTTTTATTTTGATACTGCAAAAGTACACATTTATTTTCAAACTGAAAAATTATTTATGTTAAAAAATGCAAAATGAAATGTTAAAATTTATATATCTGTTTTGCGAGTCTAAATCCCAATAATATTCCATTCAAGTACTCAAACATTTCTGAAAATGGCATCGAGATTGTTTCCAAATAACTGTATTTCTTTGATGCTTTGCCCAAGTCTGTAAGTGAGAGCTTGTACTGGCGTATATGTGCGTCATACAGTACCCTGAAGTGCTGTTCACCAATGATTGCATTGAGCTCTGCACACATATTAGTAATTGGGTTGCTCTGAGTTTGTGGATAATATCCCATATTATTTCAATTTTACGTAGCTTCCAAATTCTTTATCAAATGCTGTGGGCGTGGTATGTTCTGCGGTCCAAATATCGAGCCAAGCGTTGAATGGCTGTATGCAGTTGTTCCCGAATATATAAACGAGGAGCACACCAGTCGCAAACTGTACGCGCCCATGATATTCAAATTTGTTGGACCTACAGAACTCTTTAAGAGCCTCAATAAATTCTTCTTCTGTCATTTTTGATTTTTAATCATAGTAGGGCACTATTGCCTTTGTACCCAACGGAAGAGTCGAACTTCCGCTTGTACCATATTGGGCTGCGTGAGTGGTGATTTAGTCAATCACCACTTGCTTTGTGTCACTATCGCCATATATGGTCGATATGAGTGTGAAGCTTTTTGGATTTCCATTTTCATCCAATTCTTTCGATGTCTTATACAATAAATATGTATATGGACATTCGTCGCAATTCTCTAAATAATGAGCGACCATATCAATAGCGTCTTTCTCTGCGCAATAGTGCACATCAGATTTTTTGACAAATTCGCCCAATAGCGTTAACTCTGCTAAATTACGTGAATAATCATCATTGGCGACGACGAAAATTTGGAATGTGCTCAAACGCACGGGACGAGATGAATTAGACTTAGCCATAATCTTAATTTTTAATTCGACATTTATTTTATTAATCACATTGCAAAAGTACAAATTAATTTCGACATCCCAAAATTTTTGATGTTAAAATTATTAAATTAAATGTTAAAATTCGTTTAAGATTAAATCAAATTATTTTCATTATCAACAATAAAAGATTGTGAATAATTGTGATTTTGTGTATAAAGTGTGAATTTTTCACCTTTTTTCACTTCTTCAATATATATTATAAATTTATGTAAATTTTTATAATAATATGCATATTTTGAACTTTTTAACAACATTTTAAGATTGTTAATTTTTTTATCATAGATTTGTTCAATTTCATCTTTTTTTGCAATGTTAAATTTTTGTGAATTTTCCATAATTCTTAAAATTTTAAATTCGACATTTATTTTATTAATCACATTGCAAAAGTACACACTTTTTTCGACATTGAAAAATTATTTATGTTAAAAAATGTAAAATTAAATGTTAAAAATGGTTAATGACTTTTTATTTATTTATTTATTTTATTTTATTTAAAAAGGCGAGTTACATAAAATCGTTCTGAACATACTTCCAGTCGTCCTGGATGCGCTGAGAGCTTGTCGGACACACGAAGTATCATAAGAATAATTTGAGCGCGACAGAGATGAAATGAGGCATCATGCCACTTTGTCATAAAAGTAAAATTTAAAAATATGACATTATGGCATGAATTTTAGGCCCCTAAATGCCAAAATGGCATGGTGCCCCCTATAGATAAACACAGTTACGCATTCTTGCTCTCATCTTAAAAATTTACAGGTTTAAAAGAAAATTGGCCTATAAATAATGCTTAGTCATATAAGCAATAATAGGTATAAAAGAATATAGCCATACAACTCTATTTCAATAAATTCACGCCTCGGTGACCTCAAGCTAAGAAAAATTTTTGCCTGGAAACAAAGTTTTCTTTAAATAAACAAAATAAACAATGTATTGTTTCTCTCCAAAGCGCTGAAAATCAAAGTGTTTTAGCTAAATAAACAAAGTAAACAATAAATTCTTAATATAGTTGAAATAGAATTGTATAATATAGCTTTTATAGGTATATAAATAGGATATAATAAAAAGTAAAAAATAGAAATTTTAATATAGTATAGGGGGAGCGTTGTTTATTTGTTTACTTTGTTTACACACGTTGTAACTGACTGATTTTTAATAACTTAGAAATAAACAATAATGTAAACAATAAAAATTTTTGTTTCCACTAAGAAAAAATCTTATTTTAACACTTTTTAATAGCTATAATTTTTATATCTCATAATATTTTAATACTTTTGCACCAAAATAATAAACTTCATGCATAATATGGACGATAAAAATTCTAAACTTAAAAATAGCATCAGCGCTATTCTGCCAGACTACGATGACAATGACCCGAACCAATCAGTAAATTATGAAGAGGTTATTGACCAAGAAATTGAAGCCGAACAACAGCGGTTATCCGCTGCAGACCTCGCGCGTATCAAACTTAAAGAGAAACAAGCCCTTGAGTCTAAGAAGGTAAAATCGGAACAAGAAAGACAGCAAATTGCCCAAAATATTGCAGAAATAGAAGTGTTACAGGACTCTCCAGCAGCACAGAGGTTCTTAGCTGGAGGAGAAAATGACCTCTCACCATACGCCGGAACTACACGTAGAGATGTAGTGAAGCTTCTTAATAGCCTCAATATAAATATGTCTTTGTACCTCACACGCGCAGATACGTATAATTTATTGAGTTGTCTGCTCACGTGTAATGAAAATCAGCTTGATGCTATAAACAAAAATCCAAAAGTGCCACTCGCAATCAAGATTATTATCAAGAGGCTTAAAGAAGATGCCAAATTGGGTAATATTGATACACTTGAACGGCTTTGGGACCGGGTGTTTGGCAAAAATCAAACAGCAGCATCTATACAGTTACCAGAAGGCACTCAACCCGGACTTCTTCCAAATACACTTGTATCTCGTGAAGCATATATGATTATACGTGACACGATTATAGGAAACAAAAATTAAAAAGCCGATACGACTATGAACAATTTGCTAAATGATTTAAAAATTAATTCTGTGAAGCAAGTAATTGTATGCAGAAATTTCCAAAAAGAAATAATTGGAATATATGAATCAGTAAGTGATGCGGCTGATGATTTCCTAATTGATGTTAATGACATATTTAAAGCAATCGATTCAAAAAAGCAGTTGCTTGGCTCTGGTTTTTGGAGTAGAGGTCTTATGGTTTTAGGTCAGCCAACTAAAAAGAAGATAAAATATGAGACAATACAAAACAGGGGTAAACATCGGCATCCAACTTCATCAGTTTCAGTAGTTCAGCTTGACTATGAAACAATGGCGTTTATAGCTCGTTTTGATAGCATGTATGAAGCGTTTAGCAAAACAGGTGCTCGTAACATCTCAATGTGCTGTAAAGGTAAAGCTCAATCATCAGGAGGCTATAAATGGATGTTTGAATCAGAGTATGAAGCCTTGACTAATGAAAGCAATAATGATTTGATGTAAAATGGCACAGAAAACAACACTTGAACAGCTGCAAGCTGATGTAAGAAGCAGAATACGGACTGAGAAGCTGGACCCAAAAGAGCTCCTTAAACTTGAGTTGCTCTCATCACTTGAAAAATATACAAAGGCAATGTTTAAAGCCCAGTATAGGCGCTCATTTGTAATGAATGACCATTTCAAGATGATATTCAAGGCACTTGAGAACGTGGTCGACGGAAAATGCAAGCGACTTATAATAAATATGCCACCGCGATATGGTAAAACGGAAACAGTTATCAAATCTTTTTCAAGTTGGTGCTTCGCACTCAATCCAACGTGTAAGTTTCTTCATTTGTCGTACTCTGACCTTCTCGTTACTGATAACTCGACTACTGTACGAAACATAATGATGGAGCCGCTGTATAAGCAGCTTTTTCCAGATTCACAACTTGAGAAAGAAAAAGGCTCATCAACACGATGGAAAACAGTAGCTGGCGGAGAGTTCTACGCAGTATCAACGCAAGGCCAGGTAACAGGTTTTGGTGCAGGACAAGTAGATGAAGTCGATGAAGAACAGCTTTCTTATGAAGACCTCACATTTGATAAAGAACTCGACCAAATATTAGGATTGATTGGTGCGAAACAGAACATTTTCCAAGGTGCAATTTTGATTGATGACCCAATTAAACCTGAAGATGCAGAGTCAGACCTTATACGAAATAGAATCAACGCTCGATTCGAGTCAACGATTCGTAACCGCGTAAACTCACGTAATACACCAATCATTATAATCATGCAGAGACTACATGAAGAAGACCTCTGTGGATTTCTGCTTAATAAAGAGCCAGAAGAATGGACAGTTCTTAGCCTTCCGGCAATTCATAAAGATGCTGAAGGCAATGATGTTGCACTGTGGCCAATGAAACACACACTCGAAGAGTTGTATAAGCTTCGCGAGAATGAGCCTATCGTGTTTGATACACAGTATATGCAAGACCCAAAGCCAAAAGAAGGTCTTATGTATCAAGAAGGTTTTAAAACATATAAGCCTGAACAACTGCCAGCTGGTAAAGATGCTCTGTGTAAGTGGAATTATACAGATACTGCTGATACAGGTGCTGATGCATTGTGTTCGATATGTTTTATTGATACACCTGAGTTTTGTTATGTAACAGATGTATACTACACAAAAGACCCGATGGAAGTTACTGAACCAGCAACAGCAAAAATGCTTAGCAGAAATAACACTAAAAGAGCCCGTATTGAAAGCAATAATGGCGGAAGAGGCTTTGCAAGGGCTGTTAAGAGGATTTTGAGAACTACACTTAATAACTTTGCATGCGCAGTTGAATATTTTACGCAAACTGAAAATAAATTTTCTCGTATTTATTCAAATTCTGCAAATGTAATGTCTGATGTACTTATGCCAGAAGGATGGGAAAGGCTTTGGCCGAATTTCCATAACGCGCTTATGTCATATCGTAAAGATAATAAGCGAAGAAGCCAGCACGATGATGGTCCTGATTGCCTGACAGGCGTATATGAGATGCACGCACGGCGTAATAATAGAAGAGGGATACGCCAGCGTAATTAGAAATCGCTCCAGAGTGCTCCAGTTCGTTCTGGTCGCGCTCAAAAGTTTTTTATAATAGTTTATACGCCGAAAAAATTTGAGCGCGTCCAGAATAATTTTTCACATATTTTAAACATTTTATAACAATGGAAAAAATTATTTATAACAGTGCTATTCCTTTTAAAGGCTTTGTGGCAATCAACTTATTTGGTTTAATCTTTGTTCGTAAAGAGTATAAAATGGACTTTGAAAAAGTTCGTTTTAGAAAAGCCACTTTGTTGAATCATGAATTAACTCACACAGCACAGTACAAAGAACTTCTATTCATATTCTTTATTCTTTTATATTTGCTAAATTACATTATTAACATCTTCATATATTTCAATTTTAAAAAAGCGTATAGGAACGTATGCTTTGAAAGAGAAGCGAAAGATAATGAACACGACAACGATTATTTTTCAGAAAGACGTAATTTTGCTTGGCTCAGTTATATTTTTATGGCAAAAATTAAAAAAAATAATTAATTTTAACATTTTTTAACGTGAAAAATTTTTTCGTTTGGAAAAAAGTGCGTATATTTGCGCTATAAAAAATATTCGCACGCAACGCTTAGCTAAGGGACGCAAAGTTGTTAAGTCGCACATGTTTAACAAATAAAACTTAAAAACAATGGGAATGAATTGTGGATGCCCAGCAGGTGCACATCTTGCAGACCTTCAGATTGCTGATTGCAAAGAGAGTCTAGGGCAGATTCAGAAAGTTATCATTCAGCGCCGTTATGGTTCTACTGGCGTACTGAACAAGATTGCTGCAGCCGATATTAAGACTAAGACTGCAATGGTGGCTTTGGCAACTGCTGCTGACGGCACCAAGATTATCATTTCTCCGTACATCCAAAACCCGACTACAACTCCTGGTGAAGCCCGCACATTCGGTGGCGGTAACCAGACACTTGGTGGTATTGAGATTGTTATTGGTCGTGAGGCAACTTCTTTTGAAGGTGTCATCTACCAGGAAAAGCAGTCTACCATTAAGACCATGAAGAGTTACAGCTGTGAGGACATCGGTGTTTATCTCATTGATGAAAATGGTAACATCGGGGCTATCAAAGAAGAAGTTACTTCTGGCGGTTCGACCAGCGTATTCTACAGTCCAATTCCTTTGCGTTCGTTCTTTGTGAGCGATAAAAACCTCGGCGGTTATGAAGAGCCCGATAGCAACACTATTCGTTGGAGCTTCTTGCCCAACTGGTCTGATGACTTGGAAATCATCAAGCAGACAGAGATGGACTACAATCCTCTTACAGATTTGATTAACGTTGCCAGCGCCTAAGTTTCACACTCTTTCATATTTTTCAGCTATGGCACGAGGCAAAAAACAAAAAACAGTAACTCTTGTCACTCCCTCAGGTGTAAAGCAACAGTTCGGCATTCAGCATGCCGAGCGGTTGCTTGACCTGGGACCAGCCCTGAATGGAGGCTGGACAATGGACCCTGACAGCGATTATTACTACGACGAAGAAAATGGCATTAGAGTTAAATCAGATAAAGGAGATTCTGCAAAAGCCTAAGAAAGCTCAGACTATACGTCGAGCAGACTTATTGCAGAGGCGTCTCAGATTTCACACTGAGACTAATATCACTTTGTCTGATTCTAACATGCCTACTACTATCTTTTTGGATTGGGTTAAGGGCCTGCTTCCAAAAGATAAGTATAACATATTTCTTCAGCTGTTTAAATTCCCACTACCCACTTCAGCCGTTGTCGAAGATGTCTATCGTGAGCTCGAGCGCGTGTTCTATAGTCGTAATAGCTCGTCTTCATATCAGTTCACTAACTCAGAACTTGAGGAAGATTGGGCAAACTACCGTATCGCTCATTTGCACGAACCAGACGTCTGGAAAACCGAAGGCTGGAAGAGGATGCAAGTATCTCCTAACAGTGTTCTCGTTGTTGACCTCCCAACAGAGCAAACGTCGTTCCGTCCAGAGCCTTACTTCTATTGGTTGGAGATAACCGACGTGATAGACTACGAGACCTGTGATGGTACTTGCATCCATTGGATAGTGTTCAAGCAACCAGAGAATCGTATTGCAGTTTTCGATGACACTTATATCAGAATTTTCGAGCTGGACGATAATAAGCTTAAGATTAAAGCACTCGTAACAGAGGTTCAGCATGGACTTGGCTTCTGTCCAGCTCGATTCTTCTGGTCAACAAAGCTCAACGAAAAAAGCATAGACCTTAAGAAGAATCCTATCACGAAGGAACTCACTAATCTGGACTGGTATCTATTTTTCGCTTTATCAAAACAGCATCTAGACCTTTATGCACCGTATCCTATTTATAGTGCGTATGAGGCTGATTGCCATTTTGAAAACAACGAAACTGGAGACTACTGTGATGGAGGCTTTTTGCGTAACAGTAAAGGCGAATATAAAATGCTCGCTGATGGAACAATTGAAAAATGTCCGTGTTGCAGTGAAAAGCGAATAGCTGGTCCTGGTTCATTCTTGGAAGTACCAATTCCAAATCAGGCTGAAGGCATTGTTGATATGAGTAATCCTGTGCAGATTACAACGATTGACAGGGATTCTCTTGATTATAACGTGGACGAATGCAAACGTCTACGTGATGACATTATTATATCTGTTGTCGGCTCAGGTGGAACTGTTAGTGAAAAAGAAGCTATTAATGAAACACAGGTAGCCGCTAATTTTGAAAGCAAAACATCAGTTCTAAACAGCCTTAAGACCAATTTTGAGCAAGCCCAGAAGTTTGTAGAAGATACGATTTGTAAACTCAGATACGGAAGCGATTTTATTTCTTCTTCTATTAGTTGGGGAACTGAGTTCTATGTATTTACGGTTACTGAGCTATACAAAAAATATGAAACTGCCAAAAAGAATGGCATGTCAGAAGCTGAACTCGATGCAATTGTTCAGCAGATTATAGAGGTTGAGTACAAAAACAATCCACAAGTGCTGCAGAGAATGCTTATTCTTAAGCAACTTGAGCCTTACCCTCATAAAACACTTGATGAAGTACTTAAGTTGTCTGAGAAAAACTTGCTTGATTCAAAAAAAGTTATGCTCAAGCTTAATTTCAGCAGCTACATTGATAGATTTGAACGCGAGAATATCAACATCATACAGTTTGGAGCAAATAAATCACTCAAAGATAAAATATCAATTATTAACAAAAAGCTATTAGATTATGTCGCAGAAGACCAAAAAGCAGCTGCAGCAGGAGCTCAAGGAGCTCAGCAGCGAGAAGGAACAGCTCTTGCAGGTCAAGAAAGCTAATGAAAAAGCCTTCACCAAAGAGCAGCAGAATCGACTCAACGAAGTAACCGAGGCCATCGTTGACCTTGAGGAACAGATTGAGCTTGCTCCTGAGAGTGAAACACCAGAAGCCAAAGTGGCTGCAGCGCCTAAAGGTACTGAAAAACTGGTTCAAGTAAAGCTGTCTATGGGCAACCGTTTTGACCCGAAGACTGGAAAAGAGATTAATAAGCCTGTCACTCAGTCATTCAACTATGGTGAATGGCAGCTGTTCAAAAAGAACTACAAGCTTCTCGGCTACACTATCACAGATGTAATGAACGACCCGTTCAAAGATGCCACTCCCATGATTGGTAAGTAATTAACAACCAAATTCCCAAAGTATTATGTTAACAGTAGAAATGCTTCAGCAGAACACTCAGCTTTCAGGTTTGACAGTTGAGCAGTTCAATGCCATAGCCGAAATGTCAAAAAATGACGAAAATACGGTTATTGGCACTAAAATTGGTGCTTTGCATGGTCAGTATGACAGTGACATTCTGAGTATCACAGGTGTTGCAAAAAACTCTGGTGAGAAAAGTTATGATTATCTCAAGCGTGTGCTTAATGCAAATAAGACCGACCTTGAGACACTGGCAACAACAAAACAAGAATTGGCAACTGCTAAGGCTAAGGTTACAAGCCTTGAGAAGAAGATTTCTGAGGGCGCTCAGGATGAGACTATCAAGAAGCAGCTCAAAGATGCTCAGCAGCAGGTTTCTCAGCTTCAGAGTCAGCTTACTACTAAGCAGAATGAGTTTGAGACAGAGAAGCAAAAGCTTCAGGCACAGCTCCAGGCAACTCACGTCGACTATGCCTTTGCTGCTGCTACTGCAGGCCTTAAATTCAAGGCCGGCATTACAGAAGGCATTCAGAAAACACTTCTCAATGCTGCTAAGGCAGAAGTTCTTCAGCATGGAACGCCTGAATTTCAGCAGAATGCTGATGGTACTCAGAAGCTCGTTTTCCGTGGAGCTGATGGTAACATTCTGAACAACCCGAAAAACAATCTTAATCCGTATACGTTCGAGGAACTTATCATGGAAACATCTGTTAAAGATGTAATTGATACTGGTCGCAAGCAGTCTGGTGGCGGTACTAGTCCTCTTGGCGGAGGCAGTGGAGGTGGTTCAGTACTTGACCTCTCTGGTATGAGAACTCAGCTTGAAGCTGATAAAGCAATTGAAACCTATCTGCTTGGAAATGGTATCACTCGTGATTCTGTTGAGTTTGCTGAGCAGTCGATGCAATTGC
>Ga0247610_10006011_pt1 | contig 12688 bp, 13 predicted proteins | sample 174DNAGHGhighgp2_FD_193483 | JGI IMG/M metagenome (GOLD analysis project Ga0247610, IMG submission 193483) | Sheep rumen microbial communities from Palmerston North, Manawatu-Wanganui, New Zealand - 1742 DNA GHGhigh gp2 | ecosystem: Host-associated > Mammals > Digestive system > Stomach > Rumen...
AGGTGCATTATAAAACCGGCAGAAGTGTTTGTCAAGACAAACCGAAAGAAGTTTCATCTGTCCGGACGGGTCCCTGTATACCGTTTTTTTCATTATCGTTTATTTTCATTGACGGGCTTAAGGTTTGCTGTTAACCTTAATGGGAAAAAGATGAGGGGATGATTGATATTCGTAACGTTTATCGTTTCATATCCTGCCTGCTGGCAGTTTCTGTTATGATCGCTGCTTTTGCAATACCTTGCGCTTCTTACGCCGATGGCGGCTTCAGCGTCAGGAATGCCGGAAGATTTGTCAGCCATAAGGAGAATTATTTTGCCGTAAGGGCGCCTGAGGAAGGTACCCTTACGATCAGGATCTTCGACAAATACCATGAATACCGCGTGATAAGCGAGGAAATCCCTGCCGGTGAAAGCCAGGTCGCCTGGGACGGCTGTTCATACAACCTGGAAAAAATCAATACCGGCAATTACACTTTCAGCTGTTTCCTTGCGGGAAAAAGCGGAAAAGAATACAACCATTCGTTTACTTCATCCATCGCGAGCAATGCACAGTTCCTTCAGTTCGCGCTGCCGTCTTCGGAAACCGCTTATATGCAATCACCGGACGAATGGTTCCTTGAAGCAAAAACAATCCTTGACGGAAAACTGAAGCTGGAGTTTTTCAGCGGCAGCGGCAGTGAACCGGTATATTCTGTCCAGCGTACGATGCATAAAGGAAGGGTCGAACATTTCACCCTTGCAGAAATCACAGAAAAAATAAAACCGGTTTCCGGGAATTATCAGGTCAGGGTATATGAAACTTCCAGGCCGGATGATGTATTCACTTTCCCGCTCAGGCTTATAGACGGGGAAATGCCCCGGAAGGAATTATGCGTCACCGGGGATATCATGCCTTCCGAAGACGCTGATGATGAAACGATCTGGAAAGCCATGACGGAACCTGCTTTTGTCGTGGACGCTGATTACCAGGAATCACAGGACGTTTATTCAGCCTGCGACCTGAAGAGCAGCGTACTCGGAACTTTGCACGGCCGTACACAGTGCCTTTCCGTTTATGAGATCAGCGGCGAATGGGCACGGGTCGGTGCATGGAACCATGAGGATGCTTCCTATATGGAGGGATGGATTCCTGCAGCACGCCTGACCGCTGTGTATCCTTCGCAGGACTACGGGCTGCTCCTGAGCAAGAAAGACCAGACACTGACGGTGTATTACCGGGGAAAGAAAATCGAAACGCTGATGGTTTCCACCGGGAGAATGGCGGAGAATAAGTATTTCCGGGAAACATCTGCCGGGTGCTATGTTACCGGGCTCCATCGCGTTGATTTTTCCATGCAGGGTTCCAGATACGATTTTGTCATCCAATATGACGGAGGAAACCTGCTGCACCAGATTCCGTATTCTTCTGACGGGCATAAGGATTTCACCAGGGGAAAGCCGTACCTTGGCGCAAAAGCTTCCCACGCATGCATACGCATCCAGGATACCCCGGGACCGCAGGCAGGCCTGAACGCCTACTGGATATGGACGCATATCCCCTACAGGACCAAACTGATCATTTTTGACGATCCCATGGAAAGGGAAAAAGAAAAAGCAGTTCTCAGCGGAAACGTTCCATACCTGGACAGCCGGGCAACCATCATCACAGCTGCCGGTTTACCGGAGGCGGCTGATGACGGCGAAGCTGTCATCACCTTTGGCGGCGACGTCATTCCGGGAGACAGGGAAGGCGCCCAAAACAACAGGAATTCATTCAAAAAGTGCATTGACCAGTTTGGAACAGATTATCCGCTGAGCCTGTTAAACGACATATTCAGCGGGGATGACCTGACGTATATCAATTTGGCCTGCGTTCTGAAAAGCACAAGCAGGAACGCTGACCAGCGGAAAAAAACCACGGTTCGCGGTTTGCCTGAATACGCAAAGGTTTTTGCAAATGCATCCGTCGAAATTGTCAACCTTGTGAATGACAGGACAAGCGATTACAAGCAGGAAGGCTTTGACTCAACGACTGACTCCCTTGGCGGGATTTGCAACTGGATCGGCCGCGAGCACCCGCTGACGGCAGAAATCAAAGGATGCCTTTTCGGATTTGCATCCTGCACGGAAAAAGACTACATTGCAGACAGGCTTATTATCGATAAAGATATCCGCAGGCTGAAAGAAATCGGGTGTAAATACATCGTTTACCACTGTTACTGGGGAGAAGAAAAGGACCTTCGCCATAATACAATCCAGAATGCGATGGCGAGGGCCTGTGAAAGGGCGGGTGCGGACCTTGTCATCGGTAACGGGCCAAACGCCCCGCAGGGGATTGACTATATCAATAGCATGCCAGTGGTTTACAGCCTCGGAAAACTTGTTTTCGGGGGATCCGCTTCTGTACGGTCCTATGACGCACTTCTGGTTCGCGCATATTTCAACGTAAACGGCGAAAAAAAGGCGCCGCGGATCCAGCTGATACCGGTGCTGTGCAGTTCATCATCAAAAGACCGGGTCAACGATTACAGGCCGCTCATTGCCGAAGGCGAGGACCGTACGAGGATCCTGAATGCGATCCAGCAGGATACTGCCTATACGATCGTAACGGCTCCCTGATCATGAATAAATATAATACGTGCATTCGAGGCGCCCGTTGTAAAGGCGCCTTTTTTTATCAGCTTTACGCCCAAATGACCTTTCAAATGCAGGATCGGACGATATGACACACATGGACCAGGCCGGATGGCGGTTTTTCAGCAGGCAGAGGTCCCGGTAAAGCATCCTGCAGGCTTTCTGGTCGCTGAGTCTTTCCCCGTACGGCGGATTACAGATGAACGTGCCGCTCCCTGCCCGGAGGTTTACTTCCTGCAGCGGCTTGCGGGATACCTGCACAAGCCCCGTTACGCCAGCCTGCCGGATATGCCTGCCGGCCAGGTTAAGCGCTTCTTCCGATATATCCGAACCGGCGATGAACGTATGAGGTTCAGGAACGATACCGGCTTCTTCACGTCTACGGATGCTGCTGAACGGAACATTCCTGAACGGATAAAACTGTTCGATGGCAAAAGGGCGCCGCAGGCCGGGGGCACGGTTTTCCGCCATCCACGCAGCTTCGACCAGGATTGTTCCGGTTCCGCAGCACGGATCATAAAGCGGTGATTCCTTTTTCCACGGGCTGAGCTGGACAAGTGCGGCAGCCAGCGTTTCACGGAGGGGAGCCTCTCCGTTCCAGGTCCGGTATCCCCTCCGGGATAAAGCATCCCCTGAGGTGTTGATCATAACTTTCACAAGATCCGAATGAACAGAAATATGGACAGGCAGCTGCGGCCCTGTTTCGGGGAATTCCTTCCTCCCTGTCGTTCTTTTTACTTTTTCGATAATTGCCTTTTTTGCGACAGCCTGGCAGTCCCTCGGACTCATTATTTTGCTTCTGGCACATTTTGCAGCAACGTTGATGGCTTCGTCGCCCGAAAGGAATTCCTGCCAATTCGCAGACAATACAAGCTGAAAAAGATCCTCAAAGGAGAGGCATACTGCTTCGGCGGCAACCAGGTACACCCTTTCGCAAAAATGCATGCGTAAATTGCATAACATCAGTTCTTCAGCCGATGCGGAAAAACGTACGCCGCCGTTTTCTGCAGCAACGTCACTCATATGCAGCATACGGAGTTCACTTGCAACAAGGCCTTCAAGGCCAAAAGCCGCCGAAGCGTAACACGGATACTTCCCCTGCATTTCGATCCCTCCTGCAAATACGTTAGCACAGATGCATCCCGGTTGTAAAGTTGTTCAGCTGCAAGGCTCATATCCGCTGATACATGGATTTCCCTTGCTTTTTTTACACAATCTAAGTTATACTATATCGAAACTTCAGAAAGGATGATGTTCATTTGAAACTGATTATTGCTATCGTTCAGGATGAAGATTCATCCAGGCTCCTTTCCAAGATGATGCAGGCAGGTTTCAGCGTTACAAAACTCGCGACCACAGGCGGATTCCTGAAAGCAGGGAATACGACCATGCTCCTCGGCGTCGAAGATGACAGGGTCAACGATGCCGTGCACCTCATTGAATCTGTCTGCAAGAGCAGGAAACAGATGACTTCTGCACCTTCGGCGCTGACCGGGATTGCACACGGCGAATATACGACCTATCCGGTTGAAGTGACTGTCGGCGGCGCAACACTGTTCATATTATCCATTGAGCAGTTTATGAAAGTATAAGCGTATGGATTACCTTTCCATCCTGCATAGTTTTCTTGAGCACGGAGATGATTACCAGGTCCTTTTCCGCCACCTTGAAGCCGGGCAGTCTGTTCATGCATACCTGATTACGGGTGAAAAAGGAACCGGAAAACGAACGCTTTCCCGGCTGATGGCAGCTGCAATGCTCTGTACATCAACCGGTAAAAAGCCGTGCTGCACATGCAGGAACTGCCAGCTGGCCCTGGCAAACCAGCATCCGGACCAGATTGTCATTGAACAGGGTAAACCGCTGGCTCCGGGAATTAAAAAGGATCGTTCCACCATCCCGGTCGAGGATATCCGTGAAATGATCCGGCTTTGCGGCGTCAGTTCCACAGAAAACAACATGCATGTTGTTTTGATCTTTGATGCTGACAAAATGACGCCCCAGGCACAGAACTGCCTTCTGAAAACGCTTGAGGAGCCACCTTCCGGAACATGCATCATCCTTGTTACCGAGCATCCTGAAGGACTGCTGCCCACCGTCATCAGCCGATGCCGGGCAATTCGCATGAAAGCATGGGATGATGAATATATCCTGCATGTGCTGAACGAAAACGGGATCCTGAAAGCACGTGCAGGCGAAGCGGTTTCAGCGGCTGACGGTTCTATCGGCAAGGCTGTTGACCTTGCAGGCGACGACCAGTACTGGCAGCTCAGAAAAGAAGTACTGGATGCTTTTTTTGTGAATGTTTCCCGCAGCAGCATTATCAGAATCTCAAACGCATGGAAAGACAGGAAACAGGAAGCAGAAATGATCCTTAATATCCTGGGGCAGTTTCTTGCTTTGCTGGCAGAAGCCAGGTTCTATACGGAAAAAAAGATTGACCTTTCCGGGTTCCCCGCACATTGGCAACGCTTTTCTGCTGAAGCTGCAAAGGAAGAGTTTGTTCTTCTGGCGGATGCTGTATCCCTTGCCCGGAAACAGGTGCAGTTTTCTGTCAATTTCCAGGCTGTGCTTGAAAGATTATTATTTATTTTTATAGGAGAAGCGAATTCATGGCAACAATAGTCGGTATACAGTTTCAGAAAAACGGCAAGGTATATAATTACGATGCCAACGACCTTGAACTCCGGCAGAACGAATATGTTATTGTTGATACGCCGCACGGCATCGATCTGGGGCAGGTTGTTGCCGACAACCGGACAGAAGAAACGGAAGCGAAAGTTCCGCTGAAAAAGGTTATCAGGATAGCAACCGAAAAAGACCTGCAGGTCAGTACGGAAAACAGGCAGAAAGAACGCGAAGCATACGAGATATGCCAGAAGAAAATCTGCGAACATAAGCTTGATATGAAGCTTGTTTCTGTTGAGTATGCCTTTGACAACAGCAAAGCTTTGTTTTACTTTACAGCAAACGGGAGGGTGGATTTCCGTTCACTTGTCAAAGACCTGGCATCTGTTTTCAAAATGCGCATTGAACTCAGGCAAATCGGCGTTCGCGATGAGGCAAGGATGCTCGGCGGACTCGGCCCGTGCGGGCGCCCGATCTGCTGCGGCACATTCCTTGAGGAATTCCAGCCGGTATCAATCAAGATGGCCAAGGAACAGAACCTTTCGCTGAACCCTACAAAAATCAGCGGCGTTTGCGGAAGACTGATGTGCTGCCTGAAATATGAACAGGATCATTATGAAAAGACCAGGAAAATCATGCCCAGGGTCGGAAAAGAAGTCATTACACCGGATGGATCAGGGATTGTCAGCGACCTGAACATTGTCAAGGAGACTGTATTTGTCAGGATCACCAACGGTGATTCCAGCGAAATCAAGGAATATCCGCTCGATAAAATCGAAAAGATATCCCATGCCGTACCCACACAAAAGCCGGAAAACCTTCCCGAAACGAACAACGCATGCATTCCTGAAACGGATGCTGCACCGGCAGAAGCAAATGATACCATGAAACCTGAAAGTGACGAGAAGGGCCAGCCGAAGCAGCTTCGCCACGGAAAACCCGCCCCCAGGAAAAACAGGGAACATCCGAAGGCGGAAAAAAACGACAACGCAAAATCCGCTCCTGCCCTTGGCAAGCCGGTCATGCGTGAAAATCCGAACAGAAACGCGGCGCAGCAAAAGAACGCACCCGCTGAGCCAAAAAAAGAGTCCAATTCTCCATGGGCTGAAGCTGTCCGGAAAGCGATTGATTCCATGAATTGATGACTGAACACTTGAATCTTTTGATTATCAATGCTAATATTATATTATCAAGCGTTTATACGAACGCAATAATTTGGAGGTAAAGAAATGGCTTACAAGATTTCCGATGAATGCATCAGCTGCGGCGCATGTGCTGCCCAGTGCCCTGTTTCCGCGATCACCGAGGGTGAAGGAAAGTATGTTATCGATCCTGATACCTGCATCGAATGCGGTGCCTGCGCGGACACCTGCCCCGTTGGTGCCCCTGCCCAGGAATAATCAAAGTTGTTCCGAAACCGGCTTTTGCCGGTTTTTTCTTTTGCCTGCAGGAACAAGAAAAAAATCCGCAGCTGCTGCGGATTTTGTACACCATTAGGGACTCGAACCCTAGACACCCTGATTAAGAGTCAGGTGCTCTACCAACTGAGCTAATGGTGCTCAAGCGAACAGTAGCTATTATACATGAATTGGTATTTTTGTCAACACTAATTTTTTATGTTTGAACATCCGGTTTCCAGCCAAGATTGCAGAAGATGTTTAATGAGTCAAGCTATTAATCTTTTGCAGGATATGTTATAATAACCCTGTTTTTTTGCAGGGAGGTTTTTACGAAAGGGATGTATAAGGATCCGCTGCTGTCAGAGAAAGAAGTTACATTAAGGAATGTGCTTCAGATTGCCTATATCGGTGACGCTGTGTGGGAATTGATTGTCCGGAACCGCCTCATTCTGAAAAGCCTGAATGTGCGGCACATGCACGCGGAATGCATCCGGCTCGTAAACGCTGCCGCACAGGCTTCGTTTATCCAGGTTGTCATGCCTGAACTGACCGAGACCGAAAAGGACCTGGTCAGGCGGGGGAGAAATGCCCATGCAAGGCATCCGGCACCTAAAAACCAGAATCCTGAAGATTATTCCATGGCAACTGCTTTCGAAGCACTGATCGGATACCTTTACCTGACCGGGCAGCATGAACGCCTTATGTCGGTCTCTGAAAAAGTTCTTGGAGGGGTTTAACACTATGGCTGAAAAAAAAGAAATGAACGTTACGCTCATACGGCACACGCTTTCACCGGAAGAGCTTGTATCCCTTGGCGCAAAGCTTTGCTATTCGAAAGCAACCATTTCAAACCTGGCTGAACGGATTTCTTCGCAGGATCAGACAGTCTTCATCGACAAATTGCTGAATATGGGCCATGAATCCATTTTTGAACATGCTTCATTCACATTCGGCATTGAAGGCGTCAGCAGGGTGCTGCTTGCACAGCTTACAAGGCATCGCCTTGCCAGTTTTTCGGTACAGAGCCAGCGATACGTTTCCTATGAGAAGGGCTTCGGATTCATTATCCCGCCGCGGATCGAAGCCCTTGGAAAAGAGGCTGCCGAGAAGTATATCAGCCAGATGAACACGATTGAGGAATGGTACCGTGAATGGCAGCAGCTTCTCGGGCAGGGGGAAAAGTCCAATGAGGATGCACGCTTTGTTTTGCCTAACGCTTGTGAGACAAGGATCCTCCTGACCATGAACGTAAGGGAACTCTGGCATTTCTTCTCGCTGCGCATGTGCAACAGGGCCCAGTGGGAAATCAACGAGCTGGCCACCAGGATGTATATGCTCTGCTTTGAAACTGCACCTGCATTATTCAGGGATGCCGGTCCGGCTTGCCTGAGGGGAAAGTGCCCTGAAGGCGAAAAATCATGCGGACAGATGGAAGCGAAGCGCAGGGAAAGGAAAAAACTGATCCAAAATACAACGGAGGAGAAACAGTAATATGCCTTACAGGAAAGATCATGAACGTGCTTCCTACACAGACCGGAAGAATGCTGCAAAACAGAATTCCAGAAGCTTCAGGGAGCCTTCTCCCGCGCAGAACAGGAAAAGCCGGACTGCAAGTATGCATGGTGAAAAGAAACCCGCAGCTGAAAAACTTTTTTCCGGGGATGCCGAACGATCATACCGGGATTTTGAATATGCAGCAGAAACGGATGAACGGCAGGCCGGCATTCAGGACGAAAAGTACATCCTGACCGGCAGGAACCCAATCCGTGAAGCGCTGAAGAACAATCGGGACCTGGAAAAGCTGCTTGTCCAGAAAGGCGAGCTTTCCGGTTCGGCAATGGAAATCGTAAAGATTGCAAAGGAACGCAAAATACTTGTCCAAACGGTCGAAAAAAAACGGCTCGACGAAATTACGCCGAGGCACCAGGGACTGATTGCTTTTGCTTCCGCATATCATTATTCAACGGTTGAAGATATGCTTGCGCTTGCTGCAGAACGAAACGAGAAGCCGTTCCTGATCCTCCTTGACGGAATTACCGATCCGCATAACCTCGGAGCCATCATCAGAAGTGCCGAATGTACGGGAGCCCACGGAGTGATCGTACCGGTCCACCGCAGTGTCGGCCTGACACCGGCAGCCGTAAAGTCATCTGCAGGGGCTGTCGAATATATTCCGATCGCACGGGTCAGCAATCTTAACAAAACTATCGAAGAGCTCCAGAAAAAGAATATCTGGGTGTACGCGCTGACCATGAACGGCAGGAATTATGAAGAAGTGTCCTTCGACGGAGGAACGGCTGTGGTGATCGGGTCAGAAGGAACCGGCATCAGTAAGCTAACCGAGGAGAAATGCGATCTTTCTGTTTCACTGCCCATGAAAGGGCACCTTGACAGCCTGAATGCATCTGTAGCCGCCGGCGTCATGATGTACCGGATCATGTCCTGCCGGAAATAAAACCCGGGAAGTATGCGCTGAAAGCAGGTTTGTAACGTGGATAATCATATGAACGATTTCAATGAACCGGATCCGCTGCAGGAAGAAAAGGAACGGTTTGGTTCGCTCTCGGATGAACAGGTTGTCGAAATGAGCCACCAGGGGGATGTATCCGCTGAAGAGTATCTTCTCGACAAATATAAAAACTTTGTTCGTTCAAAGGCAAGGAGCTATTTCCTTGTCGGGGCGGATCATGAAGATATTGTACAGGAAGGCATGATCGGCCTGTATAAGGCTATCCGCGATTACCGGCCGGACAAACTAAGTTCCTTCCGCGCCTTTGCCGAGCTCTGCATTACAAGGCAGATTATTACGGCCATCAAAACAGCGACGCGGCAGAAACATATTCCTTTGAACAACTATGTATCCCTGAACAAACCGCTGTATGATGAAGAAAGCGACAGGACGCTTCTTGACGTGATTGTGGAAGGAAGGATTTCAGATCCTGAAGAGCTGATCATCAATATGGAAAACGTCGGGAACATCCGATCAAAAATCAATGAAGTACTGTCGGGACTTGAACAGGAAGTCCTGAATGCATACCTGGACGGGAAGAGTTACCAGGAAATCGCAGAAGCACTGGGCCGCCATGTGAAATCAATCGACAATGCTTTGCAGCGCGTTAAGCGCAAGCTTGAAAAATACCTGGAAGAAAACCAGGTATAAACGAAACGCCGGAAATTTGTCATTCGCCGGAATCAAGCCCTGATATCCCATTTGAAGCGGCATCGGAAGCCCGGTCGATCACCTGCTGCAGATCCACCGGGGATACGATCCTGTTGCTTCCGGCAGGAATGACCTGAATATCAACCGGTTTGGCCTGGCCGGACGGGAATCGGGCGGCAAAGAAGCACAGCAGGATCAGCAATACAGACAAACTGCATAATGCCACAACCGTACCGGTGCGGAACGTGCGTTCCTTCGGCGTGGCAGCCGCCGAAAGGAAAATGCGGTGCTTCAGGGATTCATCAGCCTTAAGCCCTGCAAGAACATGGTCTGTTATCTCAGGAAGCTTATTTAAGTGGTCCATTGTCATTCTCCTTTCAGTTCATTCTGCATTCTCTTCCGGGCCCTGCTCAGCCTTGAGGAAACAGTTCCTTCTGCAATGTTCAGGATTTCTGATATTTCAGAAACATTGTAACCCTGGTAATAATGCAGGAGGACAACTTCCTTGAATTCGGCAGGCAGGCGGTTCACTGCCTCTGCAAGAGCAGCTGAATCAGCTGCTTTGCCGATTTCGTCATCGGCAGGAAACAGTTCAAAGCACGGATGCCCGAGGATGACCTTTTTAATCCAGCTGCTCCGCCACAAGTCACGGCACCTGTTCAATGCCACTTTCAGAAGCCAGGATTTTTCACGGCCAGGCATCAGGTCCGGCTTCGTGGTCAGCAGCTTTACGAATACATCCTGGGTCACATCTTCAGCACGCTGCCTGTCGCCAAGGTAATAATATGATACGCGCAGGACATCCGTGGCATATTTCTCGTACAATTCCTCAAATGCCATCTGCACAGCGGGCAGGGATTCAACCGAATCCGGTTCTGACCGCTTTTCCGATAATAATAACGAAAAAAACAAAGCTTTTATTCCTTCCATTCAGAAAAAATGATCAATTTCATCTGCCGGATATACAGGAGCCGCCGTAAATCCCCGGCAATCCATATGATTCCGGCATATGAACATTATATACATCCGGCAGCTTCCGGGCAATCAGGAATTCCAGGCACCGCAGGCGCAGGATTCCTGAAATTGCAGGCAATGTAAGGCAAAATAGTACTTGACGAATAATACAATGAACAGTTAAAATACAGGAAAGGTTCCCGCTCATATTAATTCTTGGAAATGAATAACATGTTAAGGAGTGTGTAATTCTGTGTTGAGAAAGAAGACTTGTGTTGCAATGCTTCTCGCCGGCGGGCAGGGAAGCCGTCTTGGAATACTGACAAAAAAGGTTGCAAAGCCAGCCATCCCATACGGCGGGAAATACAGGATCATCGATTTCCCCCTCAGCAACTGTACAAACAGCGGTATTGACACCGTTGGCGTTCTCACACAATACCAGCCGCTTGAACTGAACGCTTACATCGGCAGCGGCGCACCGTGGGACCTGGACATCACAAACGGCGGCGTTTTTGTCCTGCCGCCATACCAGAAAGGGAAAACCGGTGAATGGTATCGCGGTACAGCGAATGCAATTTACCAGAACATCGCATTCATTGAACAGTATAATCCTGATTATGTACTTATCCTGAGCGGAGACCATATTTACAAGATGGATTATAACGCGATGCTGAATTACCATATTCGCCACGGGGCAGACGCAACCATCGCCGTACGTGAAGTACCGTGGGAGGAAGCTCCTCGTTTCGGTATCATGAATACCGACTCTGACGACAGAATCATCGAATTCGAGGAAAAACCGAAGAATCCGAAGAGCAACAAGGCTTCCATGGGCGTTTATATCTTCACCTGGGATAAACTCCGCCACTACCTGGAAGAAGATGAAGCAGACAAAAAGAGTTCAAACGACTTCGGCAAGAATATCATCCCGAATATGCTGAATGACAAGCAAGTCCTGGTCGCTTACAGCTTCAACGGCTACTGGAAGGACGTGGGAACAATCGAAAGCCTTTGGGAAGCGAACATGGACCTTCTCGAAACACCCATGCCCATCGACATGCATGACAAGCGCTGGCGTATTTTTGCAAAGAATCCGGGTATGTGCCCCCACTACATTGCAAAAGGCGCCACCGTCAAGGATTCCCTGATAACTGAAGGCTGCGAAGTCTACGGAAATGTGAATCATTCCATCCTTTTTGCAGGCGTGATTATTGAAGAAGGCGCCAAGGTTGAATCCAGCGTGATTATGCCAGGAAGCGTCATTAAGCGCGGAGCCGTTGTCCGCAGGGCAATTCTTGCTGAAAATGCAGTTGTAGGTCCCGGCGCTTTTGTCGGAGAAGATTCCGGTAACATCGCCGTTGTCGGTACAGGAGTAACATTACCTGCCGGTGTCAGTATCCCTGCCGGCGTTCAGGTGGATGAAACCTATACTTTCTGATTGACTGAAAGAAAGGACGAAAAAAGATGAAGGATGTAATGGGACTTATTTATACAGGCGAGAACGATTCGAGGCTTCGCGAGCTTACTGTAACCCGCGCAATCGCCGCAATGCCTGTCGCCGGCAGGTACCGCGTGATCGACTTCCTGGTTTCCAGCATGGTTAACGGCGGAATGAAGAACATCGGTGTCATTACGCAAAAGAATTACCACAGCCTGATGGACCATCTCGGCTCCGGAAAGGAATGGGATCTCCACGGCAAAAACGATGGACTGCATATCCTTCCGCCCTTCCTGACGAGGGAAAATGTCGGGCTTTATCCCGGATTGCTGGATGCACTGCGCTCGAATAACAATTTCCTGATCCGCAGCAAGCAGGAAACCCTCGTGCTGAGCAACAGCACTATTATTTACAATGCCCATCTGGATGAACTGGTCCAGTTCTACCGCGATACCAACGCAGATATTACCCTGATGTACACAAAAGATCCCTCCAT
>Ga0247610_10006012_pt1 | contig 12687 bp, 11 predicted proteins | sample 174DNAGHGhighgp2_FD_193483 | JGI IMG/M metagenome (GOLD analysis project Ga0247610, IMG submission 193483) | Sheep rumen microbial communities from Palmerston North, Manawatu-Wanganui, New Zealand - 1742 DNA GHGhigh gp2 | ecosystem: Host-associated > Mammals > Digestive system > Stomach > Rumen...
GCACCAGATCTTCGTGGACAAGCGGGGCCCCAGCAAGATCCGCAAGACTTACGAGAATGCCCGTGAGATCCTGAAAGAGGGTTACAGCGTGACGGTGTTTCCCGAGGGCGCACGTACCTTTACAGGCCACATGTGCCATTTCAAGAAAGGTGCCTTTGCCCTCGCCGACGAACTGCAACTGCCTGTGGTGCCGCTGACCATCAACGGTTCATTTGACGTGCTGCCCCGTATGAAGGGCTTCAACTTCATCAACTGGCACCCACTCTCCCTCACCATCCATCAGCCCATCTATCCCGTCGGACAGGGCGTGGAGAATATAGAGACCACCATGCGCCAGTCGTTCGACTCGGTGATGTCAGCCCTCAACCCCAAGTACCAAGGAATAGTAGAAAACCCTGACCAATGATTGCACGTGCCCCCTACCTGTTTCTTTTGCTGATCATCATACCCGACCTGTATCTTGATCTGCACTACTGGCGTCACCGCTATGCCGGCTGGTCAACCAAGCGCCTGCTCTACTGGACACCGACGACAGGCATGATAGCCTACACCCTCTACCTGATGTACGAGAAGAACTTCATTCCCGACAATCCCACCATATTATATCTATACCTCTTTCTGCTGGGCTTCATCATCATCCCCAAATGGATCTATATGCTCTGTTCCATCACGGGACTGGGCTACTGCCGGCTGTTCCACAAAAAGAAAAACTACGGCAACCTCATCGGCCTGTGTCTGGTGCCGCTGCTCTGGTTTGTCCTCATCTACGGCTCCACCATCGGGTTCGAGAAACTGGAAGTGAACCAGCAGACCTACACCTCGCCAGACCTGCCTGCCGCCTTCGACGGCTACAGGATTGTGCTCTTTTCCGATGCACATGTCGGCTCCTATAAGGGTCGCCAGCATATTCTCCAAAATGCCATCGACAAGATCAATGCCCAGCATCCTGACCTGATTGTCTATACGGGCGATCTCCAAAACACCCAGCCACAGGATCTCTACGAGCACATGGACATCCTCTCGTCGTTAAAGGCGAAGGATGGTGTCTATTCCGTGCTCGGCAACCACGACTATGCGATGTATATTGACGCTGACGAAGCCCGGAAGGTGGCGAACAACCGCGAGGTAGTCAGTCTGGAAAAGCAGATGGGCTGGACGCTGCTGCGCAATGAGCACCGTACGATTGAGAGAGGCAAAGACCATATCATCCTCGCTGGTATGGAGAACGACGGCGACGGGAAGAAGTTTCCACAACTCGGCAATATCAACAAGACCTTAAAGGGTGTCAAAAAGGATGACTTCATCCTGCTGCTCGAACACGATCCTTCTTCCTGGCGACGGAAGATCATCCCTGACGGACGCGCCCAACTGACACTGAGCGGTCACACCCACAAGATGCAGTTCACGCTTTTCGGCTGGTGTCCCCTTTCAGCGACAGGCAAGGAGGTCAATGGCTGGTATTCCGAAGGTTCTCAGTCCCTCTTCGTCACAGCAGGCGTAGGCGGTCTCATCCCCTTCCGCTTCGATGCCCCGGGTGAGATCGTCGTCCTGACCCTGAAAAGATAGGGCTGCAAAAGTCCCGTCACACCGTGTTCCGTCTTGTGAGTGCTAAATTAATTGCGTCAGATCATAGTACATTGGAACTGTATCTCCCTCGTTGATCTTGCGAAGTGGCTTAAAGCCATTACTCTCATAAAATGACACAGCCGAACGTAGGGCATCCACTGTTACAAAACAACAGCCTGTACGATTGCTTGTGATGAATGTATGTTTTACAAAATCAATGATTTCAGTGCCAATATGGCGGTGCTGAGCACTGACGTTCACGCCCAGACGACCGATTTTCACCGCTGGATAATCACTACGATGCTTACGATGAGGGAATGAACTTCTAATACGCCGCCATGTTGCCTTGTCGGACTCTGAAAGAGAAATACGGTCGTTCGACAAAGAGAAAAAGGCCACTGTCATATCCTCATCCTCTATGATATATGTCACAGCAAGCAGTCCTTTTGCATACTGCTTGGCATCTTGCAAGAGGAAATCGTTGAGGTCATCCTCTCCGCAATCAAACGGTTTGAAAGTGTGTTCCTGTGTTAGACGTACGATTCTCATTCCCTTTCGGCCTACAATTAGAAAGTAAATGTAAGCAGCGACTGGATAAATGACGCGCCCTTAGCCACACGTGCCTTCTCCTCAGCAGAAGCCTTCTCCTGCTTTTCCATCTCGGCTACGAACTCGTAAGCATCGTCACCTTTCAATACCGGTGTTGGTTCAATCGGTTTTGCCATAATCTTTCTGTTTTCACGGTGCAAAGATAAGTACTTTTTCCCGTATTTGCAACTTTTTCCGCATATTTTTCGCAAAAGCCCTACAGCAAAAGCCAGTGATGTAGGCGCATGGGATTCAGAAGTAATTCGCGACAACTTCAACTACAAGGCATACACGACCATATATGGAACGATCTATTTCTAAGAGAATGAAGAAACTACTTTGGATTATACCGATTGCTGCCGTTGCACAAAAGAGCCGTTCCACTGTGATATGGGAATGTACACGTCATTCCTGACCCCGTGTGTAATAGTGTCTGTCGGCCTGTGTATGGTGCCACTGCTCTGGTTTGTCCTGATCTACGGCTCCACTATCGGGTTCGAAAAACTGGAAGTGAACCAGCAGACCTACACCTCGCCAGACCTGCCTGCCGCCTTCGATGGTTATAGGATTGTACTCTTTTCCGACGCACATGTCGGCTCCTACAAGGGGCGTCAGCATATCCTCCAGAATGCCATCGACCACATCAATGCCCAGCATCCAGACCTGATTGTCTATACAGGTGACCTCCAAAACACCCAACCACAGGACATCTATGAGCACATGGACCTCCTCTCGTCGTTAAAGGCGAAAGATGGCGTCTATTCCGTGCTCGGCAACCACGACTATGCGATGTATATCGACGCTGACGAGGCCCGGAAAGTGGCGAACAACCGCGAGGTGGTCAGTCTGGAAAAACAGATGGGTTGGACGCTGCTGCGCAATGAGCACCGCATCCTTGCAAAGGGCAAAGACCGCATCGTCATCGCTGGTATGGAGAATGACGGCGACGGGAAGAAGTTCCCACAACTCGGCAATATCAACAAGGCCTTGAAGGGTGTCAAGAAGGATGATTTCATCCTGCTGCTCGAACACGATCCTTCTTCCTGGCGACGGAAGATAATCCCTGACGGACGCGCCCAACTGACGTTGAGCGGCCATACCCACAAGATGCAGTTCACGCTTTTCGGCTGGTGCCCGATGTCTGTGACGGGTAAGGAGTTCAACGGTTGGTATTCCGAAGGCTCCCAGTCCCTCTTCGTCACGGCAGGCATAGGCGGCCTCATCCCCTTCCGCTTCGACGCCCCCGGCGAAATCGTCGTCCTGACCCTGAAAAAATAATATCTGGAGCACAACAGGGTCTGGAACCACTGAGCACATTACCTTGGTTCTTTACCCCTGAAAGCCACGTCCCTAATTCCTTACGTCTTAACAACGGACACCTTATGGCGTAACATGTTATGATATTATTGTACCCATTCTTATTCTTATAAACAAAAAGCCTTTTTAGATAGGTTTCTAATAATTTCTCTACAAAATATTTGTATGTTTAACAAATAATTCATATCTTTGCCAACGGATTGAGACAAAACTCTTTCCATGACATATTGAAACAACGAAGCGTTATGCTCGACTTGCTGATGGAAACGTGAGAAACTTCTATTAGATGCAAGGATAGTATGAACGGTTCGCGCTTATAGCGTGGACTGATTACTACATCTACATCTAAGGGTTATTCTCACGACCTCCATCAGAAGACGTGGTAATTCAGCTCCACGCTTCTAACATTAAAATGCTCTTGTGGTGGCTGAAGAGCATAAAAACAATATACTATGGCAGATTTTGACGGAAATAAAGTTGAAGATGCAACTCCTGTTATTGTTTCTCCCGTTGGAACCCAGTTTAACAAGAACTTCTGTAAATATTGTGGTAAGGAGTTGCAACCTGGTGCCGCATTTTGTTCGTCGTGCGGAAAACCTCAGGGCAATGTACCTGTTCAGCGACCTTCAGTCCAGATGACGCAGCAACCTGTCGTACAACCATACATTGTCAATGCTTATCAGCAACCCCAACCTGCTGCACCTATCTCAACCAATAATACAACAACGGTTGTTGTAGAGGGTAGTCATTCAAATAGCATAGGCATTGCCGGTTTTATTATCGCTTTGTTAGGGCTTGTCTTTTGTTGGGTACCTTTTGTAGACTTAATTCTATGGTTTTTGGGTCTAATATTTTCAACAATCGGTTTATTTAAAGCCCCACGAGGCATGGCTATTGCAGGTTTTATCCTCTCTTTTGTAGTTATTTTTGTCATTATTGCGGTAATGGGTAGCATTTTTGCTGCTTTTCAAAAACTGTGATTCAAAATGAAGAATTGTAAATATTGCGGTGCTCCGCTGGATGATGATTCACAATTCTGCGCGAATTGTGGTAAGAAGATTGAACCACTGGGAAATACGTGTCCTCGGTGTGGGGCTGAAGTTGGGGATGATAGCGCATTCTGTGCAAAATGTGGTATGAAACTTGATGCACAGGCAATTACTCCCGTGAATACTCCACAAGTAGTTATTCCTGCAACTCCTTCACAAGAAGCAGAAGAAGAAAACGTGTATGAATGGGAGGAAGAAAAAGATAGGAAATGGTGGTATGTCATTGGAGGCATTGTAGTTGCTGCTATACTAGTCTTTGGCGGTTATTATTACTATATGCACAACAATAATGGTATTTCAGCCCCTAATGTCGAAAGAAAACCTATTGCATTAAAGGGAATAATAAATGAAACAATTGGGTTCTCTATGAAACTTCAATTTAAGGTTAACGATGTAGAAGGAACAGAACATTACGATAAACAGAAAGAGAAGGACACCTTATCAATTAAGGGTACAATAGACGATAATGGAAATTTGATTTTGCATGAATATAACAATCTCGTTGAATGCGGTACTTTTGAAGGCATCCTTAATGATGACATTTATTCAGGCACATTTACAAACTTACGAGGAAAGAGAATGCCCTTTTCTGCTCAAGTGGTGAGCGAAAGCGATATAATAAAAGATAAAAAGAAAAGTAACAATGAAGTGGTTTATACCAACGAAGAAGACAAAGTAAGATGTGTTGTTACATATTCACAATTGTTAGACAGATTTGTTAGCGATAGACAATCTGATGATTATATGGACGAGTGCTATTTCTTGTATGACATAACTGGGGACAAGATACCAGAGTTATGGCTTGAAGTAACGGATTGGAATGGTGAATTTTTCCATATTCTGTATGTTTATACTGTTTCAGATGGTCAATTGGAATTGTTATATAAAGGGAATGCCGGTCACCCCGCTCATCATGCATTTTATATGGGTGATGATTATATAATACTAGATTATAGTCATATGGGATCAATTGCTCGATTTAAATATGAATACAAAGGAAATAAAATTGTAGAAAAAGAGTTATTTAATGGTTCTCTGGACGAGGCACCTCAAGGTTACTATGAAATGACAGAACCTGGGGTTATAACAAGTGACATAACTGACAAAGCACTTCTAAATCGTATTTAAAATATATATGAATCCTTTATGTTTTGAATAAATGTTTTAATAATAAACAATAATAATATGAATAAGTTTTTATTAAGATTCCTACTAACAACATTATTATTTATAATATGTGAATTGGCTGAAGCTATTAATCATAACAGAAATGAATATAATTTGAATGGAAATATCTATTGCATTGGTTTAAAAGATTATTCTTTCGATATAGAGTTTGGGGAACTAAATCGAGGATCATTAATAAACGAAACATATACATATTTCCTTCAAAATGGAAATGTTTATATTGATTCGTTAATAGACAAGAAAATGTATAGAAGATATAATTATGATGAACATAATAATATTATTGAGGAAATGCGAATTTTGGTAGGTACTGGTAGAAAAGGGAAAATAGGAAATACAGAGTTCCAATATAATGACACTACAGATTGTTATCGATATAATAATATGTATGATACTGATGGCAAAATAAAAGAAATAAACAAATTTAGTAAACACGGACAAATCCAAAGAATTATATATTCAAATACAATGACTAGTAATAATGCTGTATATTGGGGGAAAAATAATATAGAAAAAGAAATAATAACTACAAATACAAGTAAGACAACAAAACTATATTCTAGTATTAATGATTATAAAAGCCCATATACAATAATAGTAGAAACACTAAACAAGAAGGGGCTTACTGTTAAAAAGTCAATAGAAGTAGTTGGGGGATTAGGAACTTCTGAGACAATATATACATATGATGAGCATAATAATATAATAAATGAAACAAGTAAGGTTAGAAATGCTTGGGGACAAGGAGAAAATGTTTTGATAACAAATAGATACGATTATGATAAAAACGGGAATTGGATTCGTAAGATAGTGTTTAAAAATGGCATAGTGAAGTCATGGACTGAAAGGGTTATATTTTATGCTTCTTCTCTTAGCGATTACTCTAAAATAGTAGAACAAGATAAGCAAGTATCAGAAAAGCACAAGAGAATAGTGAAAAAAGAAAGACTGTATCTCGATTCCATCCATAATAAGGAGATTGAAGAAGCTGCACGAAAAAAGCAATTCGAAGATTCTTTGGCAGCAAGAGAACAATTATATAAAGAGATGGATGTAATAATTGAGAGAGAATTACTCCAAAAACATATTACAGCATCTTATGATTATAATACTGCAACATACAATATGAAAATATCTGGTTTTAATAATAAAATTCGTGATTGTATAGTAAATGGAACAACAATAGATTTTTTTGAGAAGAAAGGAATGTCGTGTTATATTGCAAATATGCCAGAATATCGAGTTTGTCGGTATAGATGGGATTGGGATGCATCGCATGAAACATATCAAATTATTGGGGTATTATACTCACAAGATTTATCAGAATTGCTACTCTGTATACCTGGGGCCAAGAAAAAAGGTGCTATTTATTATCCAATGATAGTAGCCTTGCATAAACAAAGTAACACCTATATTAGTTATGAGATAGAGAAAGATGCTTTTGATAAATTAGAAAAAGAAGTATCCCCATATAATAAATCCCAGACGAATAACATTTCAACACAGTATCTAAGATGGAATGGAAAAATAGACATAAAATTATAGACGTACTTCAAATTCTTTGGAATAACAAGATTTTGATGTAACAAACTATTTATGATGATTCGCCGTACACAATGGCTCCTGACCCCTTGTGTAAATGGTCCCTTGTGTAAATTCGGTTACATGGTTACAGGTGTAACCATGTAACTTTTTTTGCCTCGTTGATTATATTTGTTTGCTCATATGTGATTGTTAATCAATGTGTTATCGAATAATATTCCCGTTATTTCCTCCTCTGCGGTTACATGGTTACATCTGTAACCGTAACCGCTTATTTTTAAATTACACATCGTTCCAGTCCCCCTGTGTAAACGGCTGAACGGAACAAGAGGTATACCATTCTTAAATCATAAAACCTTGCCTAAAATCTGGGAGAAGATATTATGGGGTCGGAATTTCTTGCCCTGAATCTGAGGGATAATTTCCCGAGGGCGGAATGTTTTGCCCCGGAATTGAGGCATGTTTTCCCGAGGTCGGGATTTCTTCACCCAAATCTGGGGCGCATTTCTCAGGGGTCGGAATATTTTGCGCCGGATTCGGGGGATATTTTTCCGAGGTCGGAATTTCTTGCCCCGGAACTGGGGCATATTTCTCCGGGGTCGGGATTTCTTCACCCAGAATTGGGACACGATTTTCCGAGGTCGGAATGTTTTGGCCCTGATTTGGGGCTGATTTTTAAAAGATAAAAATGACATGCGCTAAATCCGAGACATACCATCCAAAAGTTTGAAAAACTTGTCCCAAATCCGTGAAAAACCATCCCAGAACTTCAAAAACCAGCCTCAAAACTGGGAGAGACTTATGCATGGGGTGCAAAAGTCTGCCTCAGATTTGGGGGAAGATTTTGCCCGGGGGGCATAAATGTGCCTGAGTTTTGGGGGAAGATTTTGCACGGTGTGCATAAATGTGCCTGAGTTTTGGGGGAAGGTTTTGCACGGTGTGCATAAACGTCTCCCAGTTTTGGGGCGGGTTTTTACAGGGTTAAAACGATAAAAATGAAAAAAAGAGGTCTTCAAATGAACTCCAGAACACTCGTAAACACGGAGAGACGGCTCTATTGTGCTGGCTGACACAAAAGAACCGTCCCTCTGTGAGACCCTCTGAGGTAGTGGACTTATTGCTTCACGATGACATCGGTCTTCTTGATGAAGAGATAGTCGTGGCCTGTACGCAACTCGTAGTATTCGCCATCGTCGAATGTATGCTCAAAGTAGGTATCGGCAATAATTGTGCCCTTATCGACGGAGCAGAACACATCGAGTCCGCCAGTGGCATTGTTTTCGCAATAGATGGCAATTATATCCTTGGCCACCAACTTAGGACCGGCACCAGCCATCCACGTCATCTGCCCCAGATACTTGGTATAGACCCAGCCCTCGACTTCATCGACGGCTACCTTGCTCCACGTTTTTCCCTTCTCGATGAGGATGCCGCGCCCCAGTCCATGATCCTGCATCCACAGTTTACCAAGAATCTTGCCCTGCATCGAGGGCTCTGAGCGGACATTCAGATAGCCATCATCGCTGACGGCATAGCACACGGTGAATATCTTACCGTTGTCAGCAACGGTCTTGGCACCCTGTACTTGGTACTTGTAAAGGTTGTCGTTGTAGTCAACCGCATAGAGATACTCACGTCCGTTAGGCTCGGTCTGCAGTTCCAGATACTGCACTTTGTAAGTGAACGGCAGTTTGCTCAGTACCTTGCCCGTCAACTTATCGAGCATGAAAAGAAACTTCTTCTCACTGGTGAAGCCGTAAGAACAGAACACGAACTGAGAGTCGAGGATGAAGATGTCGTTGCTGGTGAGCCAATCGGTGGACCACACCATCTGGCGGCGCTCAGGATTGTAGCAATGGAGTTTCGACCCCTTGCCGTCGACACCACTGGCATAACTGGGGCAGGCCATATTGAAAAGCAGATTGTGGGTATCGGGATCCCAGCGCACATCCTGCACCTCACAGTAATCGTTCTGCGCCACCTCTCCCAGATTGACGGTATAGAGGACTTGTTCATCCTTGTCGTAGATGACCACGATGAACTTGTAGTTCTCGTCACTCAAAGGCAGACGATACATGGCGAGCCATCCGATGTCGATACGTTCAGAGATGTACTGCTCCAAACCGATAGCCTGAGGAACACGGGGCAGGTATTCGTTCTGGTTTTCCTTGCGCAGACGGTAGATGGTGCCGTTGGGCTTGTTTTTCAACGTGATCATCGACTTCTGCCAGTTGGTACCATAATTCTTCACAGATACCAGACGCTGGGCACTGGCGATACCAAGCATCATCACAAAAGCCACAAGGCTGAGAATCATTCTTTTCATAATGGTTTTTATTTTTTTACACAACAGAGACTAATGATTATGGGGACTGTCACACAGATTGGCAGCGAGGAACTTACGGCAGACCTCGACAGGAAGGCCGCGGCGACGGGCATAGTCGCAGAGTTGGTCTTCTCCGATCTTCCCGATAGAGAAATAACGGGCCTTGGGATGAGCCATCATCAGGCCAGAGACACTGGCATGAGGTTTCATGGCACCACTCTCCGTCAGGCGGATGCCAATCTGTTTCATATCCAACAGTTCATCGAGGACGAAGTTCAGGCTGGTATCTGGCAGTGAAGGATAACCCACGGCAGGACGGATGCCCTGAAACTTTTCTATTTGCATCTCAGGGATAGAGAGGTTTTCATCTTTGGCATAACCCCAATAGTGTTTCCGCACTTCTTCGTGCATCCGCTCGGCAGTGGCCTCAGCCAGACGGTCTGCCAGCAACTGCATCATCATTTTTTGATAGGGATCAGTATCGAAATCCGTTTCGAGTCCGTGAGAGACAGAAGTGGCGAAAAGCCCTACCCTATCCTCGCCCTGCGGGGCGATGAAATCGGAGAGACAGAGACAGTCGGAACCGGGCTGTTGCTGGCGGAGACAGGGTATTCTTTTTGAGGAAAGAACGATGATGTCGTCGCCATCAGCATTGGCAGGGAGAAGTTCGAAAAGGGCAAAAGTATGATAGGTGCCGTCGATCTGGCGCAGAGCCTCTTCTGCCTCCTGACGCAGTTGGACTTTTTCTGACTCAGGCATACCACTCATCCCCCAGGCATGAAAGAAATAGGCCCAGTTGATATAGGGGGCTATATCTGATATCTCGTAAGTGAGTTTCATCTGAATTCTATCGGTTGACCAATATAATCTTTGTCAACAGCACCATCAACATAGACACTGTGACCATTGCAAAGTGTGCGCTCTACCCGCCAGTTGAACGTATGTCCCTCCATCGGACTCCAGCCGCACTTGCTCTGTATCACATCCTTCGTCACCTTCCATACTGCTTCAGGGCGAACCAATACGATGTCTGCCTGATAGCCCTCACGCAGGAAACCACGATTCTTCACCTCGAAAAGACGTGCAGGGTTATGGCACATCAGTTCCACGAGACGCTCTAATGAAAGTACACCCTCATCCACCAGTTCGAGCATGGTGACGAGTGAGAACTGTATCATCGGCATCCCACTGGCAGCACGGGCACAGCCGCCCTCCTTCTGAGAGAGCAGATGAGGCGCATGATCCGTACCAATCACAGCAATCCGACCATCATTCAAAGCCTGACGCAAGGCAGCACGATCCTGTGCTGTCTTAATCGCCGGATTGCACTTGATACGGGTACCCAGCGTAGCGTAGTCGCTGTCGGAGAAATAAAGATGACTCACGGTGGCCTCAGCGGTTATTCCTTCTCCAGCAATCAGTTCTAACTCTTTGGCAGTGGTGAGATGGGCGATATGAAGACGGGCCTGATGCTTCTGAGCCAGTTCGACGGCCAGACGTGTACTCTCATAGCAAGCCTCCTCACTACGAATCTCCGGATGATGCGCCACCTCTGGATCATCGCCATACCTGTGCTTTGCCGCTGCCATATTACGGTTGATGATATCCGTATCCTCACAATGCGCCATGATCGGCAGACGGGCAGAAGAGAAGATACGCTCCAATGACTCACGACGATCCACGAGCATATTCCCCGTTGAGGAACCCATAAAGAGTTTGATACCGGGAATACGGTGTTCGTCGAGTCGGTCGAAACAAGCCACATTGTCGTTGGTTGCCCCAAAGAAGAAACTATAGTTCACGTGGCTTTTCTGTGCTGCCAGCGTGAATTTCTCATCAAGTGCTTTGAGGGTGGTGGTCTGCGGCACGGTATTGGGCATATCGAAGAAACTGGTCACACCCCCAGCCGCAGCGGCACGACTCTCACTGTCGATATCTGCCTTCTCCGTCAGTCCCGGCTCACGGAAATGTACATGATCGTCGATGATACCTGGGAGTACAAAACATCCCGAAGCATCGATGACCTCGTCAACAATGTCTTCGGGACTCGTTTCTCCTTCTACAATCTTACTTATCTTAGTATCTTCGACGACTATTGATCCGTCGAATATCTTGCCTTCATTGACAATCCTTCCTCCCTGAATGACAGCCCTCATTTCTGCGGTACATTGGTCAAGGGCACATGCAGTGAGTCAGGGATGGCCTCCGGTTGCGGCTGGGCAGCCTGTTGGGGCATCGTATCGTCCACCAGTCCGTTCTGTCGCACCTGTATCTCATTGGCTGTCTGATAGTACTCCTTCACGTATGGGTCATCCTTGAAGTTCTTCGTGGCCTTGCTCATGATGTCTTCTATCTGCGGTGTCAGCACAGGATAGGGGTAGTTGCTCGTCATAATCATAAAGACACCAGGACCGAGCACATTGTCGAAGTTCTCCACGATGAAGTTCGTCACCAACGAGTCTTCGCGCTGGGCGATGGTGGCTGCCTCCACGGACAGTTGCCTGTCGATGGTCTCCTCATCAATACCGTCGAGCAGCATCTGACTCTGCTTGTGGGAGAGTTCGTTCATCTCGTTGTTCAACTGTGTATGCAGTGTGATGAACTCATACAGTTTGTCGTTCAGGGGCGATCCGCTCACCTTCTGACTGGCTGCATCCAACTTGATCTCTATCTCACCCTTCTCCACGACAATGGGCAGAATGCTCTCGTCGTCCATGAAGAGGTTAGCCATACGAATGGTGTCGAGCAGTCCTGCAAAACGGAACTTGCCATGCACCACATCGCAGGAATCGATATTCTTCAATTCATTATCCTTGAATGCCTTCAGGTATAGTTTGCTGCCATCCAACGACGATATCGATGATGAGCCCTGAATATTATAGGACTCAGCACACGAGGTCAGCGCCAAGACAGTTATTAATGCTATTAGAACTCTGCTCATACACATTTGTTTTCGTCTGCAAATGTACGATGTTCTCGTGAAGTACAAAAATAAATTTGCGCATTTTAAAACAAATGCGCAAACTTTTATAGTTTTTTTGAAGATGTATCCGCTTCTTTCTCCAATTCGTGGCCGATTCGGTGTATGGCGTACAGTTGCAGGATAGCGGC
>Ga0247610_10006016_pt1 | contig 12683 bp, 8 predicted proteins | sample 174DNAGHGhighgp2_FD_193483 | JGI IMG/M metagenome (GOLD analysis project Ga0247610, IMG submission 193483) | Sheep rumen microbial communities from Palmerston North, Manawatu-Wanganui, New Zealand - 1742 DNA GHGhigh gp2 | ecosystem: Host-associated > Mammals > Digestive system > Stomach > Rumen ...
TTGGCTGGGTTGGCGGCATTCTCAAACTGCTGCAGGATGACGGCGCCGGGAATGGAGTCGCGCAACTGCTCGGCGGCGCGGATGGCACCTGGCATACCGTCCTTTCCTGATGTGAGACGCACCTCGGCACCATAGGCCTTAACAAGGTTTCTGCGCTCCACGCTCATGGTTTCAGGCATGGTAAGGATAAGGTGATAGCCTTTGACGGCAGATACCAGTGCCAGTCCTACGCCCGTATTACCGCTGGTGGGCTCGATGATAGTGGCGCCGGGCTTCAGAATGCCCTTCGCCTCTGCGTCTTCGATCATCGCCAGTGCGATACGGTCCTTTACGCTACCGCCGGGGTTGAAAAACTCTACTTTGGCAATCACGGGTGTCTCAAGACCCTTTGCCTGTGAATACTTGTTGAGCTCTAAAAGTGGGGTGTTGCCGACGAGCTCGGTCAGCTGTTTTGCAATCTTTGTCATAATCCTTACCATTTAATATGTTTGTATAAATATGTTCGTCCGTTCTTGCGTCCCTTCGGTAGCAAGCGAGCAGAGCTCGAGTCTTATGTCTTCAAAGATATCCTGTCTTTCCGACGGTGCAAAGGTACGACGTTTTTTTCATTCCGCCAATAACATGTTAGTGCTATTTCGCATACCACATTTATGGTATTTTGCCCGAAAACACCCCCTCACCTTATTTATATATAGCAAAAATGTGTGATAAAAAGTGTAAAACATTTGGCGGTTTCAAGGAAAATTCCTACTTTTGTCATCACAAAAATTTAAAACCATCAGTTTATGTTAGACGTTAAGGAGACTTTGAAGAAGAGTGAAGAGAGAATGGAGATGGCAGCGTTGTTCCTCGAGGAGGAGCTGAACCGCATCCGTGCAGGCCGTGCCAACGTGGCCATTCTCGACGGTGTAAGGGTTGATTCTTACGGCAGTAAGGTGCCCCTGAACCAGGTTGCAAACGTGAGCGTGCCCGATCCCCGCACCATCGCCATCAAGCCATGGGACCCCAAGGAGATCCGCAGCATTGAGAAAGCCATCATGGATTCTGATGTGGGCATTACCCCCGAAAACAATGGCGAGGTGATCCGTCTCAACATCCCCATCCCCACTGAGGAGCGCCGTCGCGACCTCACCAAGCAGTGCGCCAAGATTGCCGAGAAGGCCAAGGTCGAGGTGCGCAATGTGCGTGGCGATATCAAGGACAAGCTGAAGAAGGCCATCAAGGACGGTCTCTCCGAGGATAATGAGAAGGATGCAGAGTTGGAACTGCAGAAGATTCACGATAAGTACATCAAGAAAATCGACGAGCTCATTGCCGCCAAGAACAAGGAAATCATGACTGTTTAGTTTACAGTTTTCAGTTTGCACGGTCTTGTCATAAAAAATACAGGTAGCTGGTACACCGTCCTCACCGACGATGGCCAGCTCTTTGATTGTAAGGTCAAGGGCAACTTCCGTATCAAAGGCATACGGAGCACGAATCCCGTGGCCGTTGGCGACCGAGTCACGGTCAATGACGAAGGGTGGATCGTCGACATCGACGACCGCCGCAACTACATCATCCGCAAGAGCATCAATCTCTCCAAGCAGAGCCATATCATTGCTGCCAATGTCGATCAGGCGCTGCTTGTCGTCACCGTCAACTATCCCCAGACCTCCACCACTTTCATTGACCGTTTCCTGGCCTCTGCCGAAGCCTATCGCGTGCCCGTCATCCTTGTTTTCAATAAGACTGATCTGCTTGATGCCGACGAGGCGCATTACCAGCAGATGCTCATCACACTTTATGAAACCATCGGTTATGAGTGTCATGCTATTTCAGCGACCACAGGCGAAGGTGTTGACCAACTGAAATTACTTCTGCCAGACAAGATCACTCTTCTTAGCGGCAACAGCGGGGTGGGGAAGTCCACTCTCATCAATCGTCTCGTACCTGATGCCAACCTCCGCACCGCTGAAATCTCCGATGCCCACAACACTGGCCAGCACACCACCACTTTCTCCGAGATGATACCACTAACACCCAACACCCAACACCCAACACCCAACACCTCTTTCCTCATTGACACTCCGGGCATTAAAGGTTTCGGAACTTTCGACATGGAGCCAGAAGAATTGACAAGTTATTTCAAAGAGATTTTCCATTTTTCAAAGGACTGCCGATTCTCCAACTGCACCCATACCCACGAGCCTGGTTGTGCTGTGCTGAAAGCCTTGGAAGACCATTATATCGCCCAGAGCCGATACCAGTCTTACCTCTCTATGCTTAACGACAAGGAAGAAGGCAAATACCGCGAGGCCTACTAGATTCCCGACAAACGAAAAACGACAAATGCCTTTTTAAATTTGAATATTTTTCGTTTGCAAACACCATTTGTCGTTTTGTCACCTGGACTTGTGCCATAAGAGTCTCTTTTTGGGCGGCAAGAGCCTCTTTTGAGAATACATCAATGGTTTTGTCTTTAATTAAGTGGCACTTAATCTTACGCTGTGAACATAAAAAAGCGTGTAATTGTTAATTAGTTCTAATTCGCGCGTGCGCGACTAAACTTTTCGGGTTAGACTATGTCTAAAAATCAACCAACTTAAACAACGATAGAGAATGATAAATGACGGATTGTTGCGCGTCGGAATAATCGGAACGGGATGGATAGCCGAAAAGGCAGCCGTCACGTTGGATGGTCTTACAGATTGTGAGGCCTATGCCGTTGCCTCGCGCACGCAGGAAAAAGCAGATGCCTTCGCAGAGAAATGGAAGGTGAAGAAGGCTTACGGCTCGTACAGTGAGCTGATAGCCGACCCGAGTGTGGATTTGGTATATGTGGGGACGCCCCATTCGCATCATTATGATGTGACGCGTGAGGCCTTGCTGGCCGGGAAGCCCTGTCTGGTGGAGAAAGCCTTCATGGCCAATCACCGTCAGGCCAAGGAGATCGTAGAGCTGGCCCGTGGGCGGAAAGTGTTTCTGGCGGAAGCCATCTGGACACGCTATCAGCCTGTGGTGGCGATGATGCGGGAGCTGATCAGCAGCCGCATCGGTACGCCCCGTCTGGTGACGGCTACCCTGGGCTATTCGATGGGCGACAAGCCCCGTATCATGCGGGCCGACCTCTGTGGAGGTGCCCTGCTCGACCTGGGCGTGTATGCCCTGAACTTCGTACGTATGTTTTTCGATGCCGACATCGTGAGTCTCACCGGCCAGTGTGTGAAGAGTCAGACGGGTATGGACCTGACGAATACGATGACGCTGGTGCTGAGCGACGGTGTGCTCTGCAACCTGCAGTCGAGTGCCGCCTGCGTGGGCGACAATATCGGTGTAATAGCGGGTACGGAGGGTAATCTGATTATCGACAATATCAATAATCCGCAGAAAATCACCGTGAACGGGCCCGACCGCACCTATATCGAGACCATCCATGTGCCACAGCAGATTACAGGTTATGAATATCAGTTCATGGTCTGTCGTCAGGCGCTCATCGACGGTCTTCTGGAGCCGCGTGAGATGCCGCTCGAAGAGACGCTCTATATCATGGAGCTCATGGATGGACTGAGAAAGGAGTGGGGCGTGAAATATCCGATGGACGAAGGATAAGTGAAAAGTGATAAGTGAAAAGTGAAAAATTTGCTACCGCAATATGAAACGCATTATGAAGATTTTACTGATAGGAGGAACAGGCACGATTAGCAGTGCCATTACACGACAGTTGGCTGAAAGTGGCCATGAACTCTGGTTGTTGAATCGTGGCAACCGCAAGAATGAAGTGCCGGCAAATGTCCGGCAGGTGATCTGCGACATCGACGACGAGGCGGAAGTCACGCGACAGACGGGCGCAGAGATGTTTGATGCCGTTTGCGAATTTATCGGTTTCCTTCCATCGCAGGTGGAGCGCGATATCCGTCTTTTCAAGGGCCGTACACGGCAGTATGTATATATCAGCAGTGCCTCAGCCTATAACAAACCCGCTGCCAGTCATGTCATCACTGAGGGTACGGCCCTCGCCAATCCCTATTGGGAGTACTCACGCAATAAGATTGCCTGCGAGGAGCTGTTGATGAAGACTTACCGCGAAGAGGGATTCCCTGTGACCATCGTCCGCCCCAGTCATACCTATTGTGAAAGGGGGGTGCCCGTGAGTGTGCATGGCCCCAAAGGGAGCTGGCAGGTGCTGAAGCGTATGCTGGAAGGCAAGCCCGTGCTGGTGCATGGCGACGGCAGCTCACTGTGGACCTTGACGTGGAATGAGGACTTTGCCCGTGGGTTCATTGGCCTGTTGGGTAATCCGAAGGCCATCGGCGAGGCCTTTCAGATTATGAGCGATGAGCAGCTGACCTGGAATCAGATCTACCAGAGTGTCGCCAACGCGCTTAACGTCACTCCAAAACTGTACCACGTGTCATCGGATTTCCTGGCTGCTGTGGCTCCGAAAGAGTATGACTTTACCGGCAATCTGCTGGGCGACAAGGCGGTGACGGTGGCTTTCGACTGCACCAAACTGAAGCAGGCGGTACCTGGTTTCTGTGCCACCACCCGTTTTGATGAAGGGGTGCGTCGCTGCGTGGATTACCTGATGAGTCATCCGGAACTGCAGGTAGAGGATCTTGAGTTCGACTCATGGTGTGATCTGGTGATCGCGACTTTGGAAAAAGCAAAAGAATGGATTTGAACTGTAAAATATGAAGGATTTTAATTATTACGCCCCCACTGAGGTGGTGTTCGGCGAACAGAGTGAAGAGCAGGTGGCCGTGCTGGTGAGGAAATATGGTGGCACGAAGGTGCTGGTGCATTATGGCGGAAAGAGTGCTGAGCGTTCGGGCCTGTTAGATAAGATCTGTGGTCTGCTGCATGCAGGCGACGTGCCGTTTGTGAAGTTAGGCGGCGTGGTGCCCAATCCCCGGCTCTCGCTGGCACAGAAGGGTATCGAGCTGTGCCGTCAGGAGGGTGTGGACTTCATCCTCGCCGTTGGTGGTGGTAGTGTGATCGACTCTGCTAAGTGTATCGCCTATGGCGCCTGCTATGAAGGCAATGTGTGGGACTTCTATCTGGGCAAGGCCTGGCCTGAGCGCATGCTGCCCGTGGCCTCTGTGCTGACGATTCCCGCTGCAGGCAGTGAGATGAGCGAGGCCTCGGTGATTACCAATGAAGAGGGTGATGTGAAGCTGGGCTATTCTAACAATATGTCGCGCCCGAAGTTTGCCATCATGAATCCCCGTCGTACCTTTACCCTGCCTCCTTATCAGACGGCTGCCGGTGTCACCGATATGATGATGCACACCATGGAGCGCTATTTCACTAAGGACGACGATATGGATCTGACTACCGATTTGGCAGAGGCCGTGTTGCGCAGGATGAAGAGTGCCGTGTTCGAGGTACTGAAGAATCCTGAGGACTATCGCCATCGTGCCCAGATCATGTGGGGAGGCAGCGTGGCTCACAACGGCCTTACGGGCTGTGGCGTCAGCGACGACTGGGCCACCCATCAGCTAGAGCATGAGCTCAGCGGTATGTTTGACGTGACACACGGTGCAGGCTTGGCCGCCATCTGGCCGAGTTGGGCGCGCTATGTGATGCATGAGAACCTGAGCCGTTTTGTGCGCTTCGCCGTGAATGTGATGGATGTGCCCAACGATTTCACCGATCCTGAGGGCACAGCTATAAAGGGTATCGAGGCGATGGAGTGCTTCTATCATGCCATCGGCATGCCCATCAATATCAAAGAACTCATCGGGCGCGATATTACTGACGACGAAATCCGTGAGATGACGCGTAAGTGCAGTCGCGACTACACATCGGCTTGTGGCTGTCTGAAAGTGCTGAAGGCCGATGATATGGAAGCTATCTATAAGATGGCAAGAGGCTGAAGATGAATTTTTTCCGATACCTCCGCAATTCCTTCTCTGCACGGCTCAGTCTGTGGGTGACAGGGTTCGTGACCGCCATATTCGTGGTGGCGCTGATCCTGCTGTTCCGTTTCTCTCGGGCAGTGTTGAAGGACGAGGCATTAGAGCAGAACATGGAAATGCTCGAGCACGCCGCATTGCAGGTGGATCGGATTATTCATCAGACGGAAATGACGGCGAAGACGGTGGGCTGGATGATCAGCCAGCACCGACGGCAACCGACAGTCGTTAGCGCGCTGTGTCGCGAGACGATGCAGGTCAATCCCTTGTTAGACAGTTGCTATGTGATACCAGCTGAACAACTGAAAGTAGGGGAAGCAGGCTGGCAGTCGCCGCTGCTGGATGCAGCCACTGACATCGTAGACCTGAAGCCGATGGTGCTGGTCTACCATTTCCCGGTGACTGACGGCGAGGGGAAGCCGCTGCTGACGCTAGCCCTGAATGTGCAGGTAGACTGGCAAGACATCGTCCGGTCGCACGTGATCGATCCGATGCCCTATGCGCGGTGCTATCTGACGGGGGCGAAGAGTAAGGACCGTCGGGCCACCAGCGGCTATCAGCTACACCAGAATGAGGGTCTGAGGCTCTATCACTTCTATCGTCCGCTGAACCATACGGAATGGGGATTGGCGATGCTCTGTTCTGAGCGTGACACCATGGCCGGCTACAATCGGATGCAGACGACTTCCATCCTGATAATAGTGGCCGTGTTGCTTTTGCTGCTGCTTATCTGCCGGTTGATCATCGACTATAATCTCAAACCCCTCGACCTGTTGTCGGTGAAAGTGCACCATATCTCAAAGAACCATTTCCACGAGCCCATACCCACCTCCAAACGTCTGGATGAGATTGGAGAGCTTCAGCGCAGTTTTTCAGCCATGCAGCAATCTCTGACAAGTCATCTCAGCGAAATGCACCAGAAGACGGCAGAACTCGAGGAACGCAATCAGGAATTGCAGACTGCCTATGAGCGGGGACGTGAGGATGAGCGTACGAAGACGGCTTTTCTGGGTACCATCTCGGAGAAGATCGTGGAGCCTGTGGACGGGATACAAGCCGCTACCAATCATTTGAGCGCGCGTTACGAAAGTCTCACGAAGGAGGATATGAACCAGTTGCAGCAAGAGATCATCGTGGATAGCCATACCATCACGGCTCTGATAGACCAGACCTTGATAGACTCTCAAGAGGCGACAGGTGGAAGGCCACGGGAAGGAGAACTGAGTGAGACGATGGAGGAAGCGGAGAGATGAGGGGTATGTGGAACTATATCAATCGACGGTTGTCGCTCAGACTGGGTCTCGATATTATATTTGTCGTGGCGGTCATCTTCGTTCTTGCGATGAGCTATCTTTTCTTGCGTTCAAAGGACTATTTGCGTCAGAGTGCAGTGAATCGGGCCTCACAGATACTCGACAACACAGGTCATCGCATTACCGATATCATGGGTGAGGTGGAAACGGTTGCCGATAATATGGCGTGGTATGTAGACGGGTGTATGGATCCTGATTCCCTGATCCGCGATACCCGCGAGATACTCCTCAACAATCCCCATTTCCATAGCTGTTCCATCTCGATGGAACCCAACTATTTCAAGCAGTATGGTCGTTATTTCTCCATCTATTCCGTGCGCGATGCCGACACCATCAGCACGGCCCAGTATGGCAGCGATGATTTTCAGTATAAGACGGATGTCATCACCACCTATAGTCGTCCGCTTCTCGACAGCAACGGCTATTTCATCGGTGTCATCGCCATCGACCTGAATCTGAATTGGCTCTCACAGGAGATTACCTCGGTGGAGCCCTATCCAAACTCATCGAGCATCATCATCGGCAGCAAGGGCCAGTATCTGGTGCATCCCGATACGCTGAAACTCATCCATGAGTCCATCTTCTCGGATCCCGCCCCCGAGTCTAAGACGATTGTCGACTCCTTAGGACAGAAGATGATAGCTGGGGAGAGTGGCATGCAACAGATGGTGGTTGACGGCAACGATGCCCTGCTGTTCTATTGTCCTGTGGGTAAGGCCAACTGGAGCATGGCTATCGTGTGTCCTGAGGCTGATGTGTTCAGCGGTTACAACCGCCTGCTCTATATGGTGTGGGCCATCGTATTTATCGGTCTGCTGGTCATCCTGCTTTTCTGTTACCAGACTATCAGTGGTGCTATAGCCCCTCTTCAGTTGCTGGCCCATCAGGCTCACGACATTGCGGAGGGCCACTACAGCAACCGTCTGCCGAAGACGTCGCGTTACGATACGATCGGGCAGTTGCAAAACAGCTTTGCCGATATGCAGGCATCGTTGTCGGACTATGTGGACAACATCGGGCTGATCAATACCCAGATGGAGGATCGCAACTGTGAACTCGCTGCCGCCAATGAGAAAGCTCTCGAGGCCGACCGTAAGAAGACCGCTTTCCTCCAGGATATGATGCACCAGATACGTACGCCTCTGAACATCATCTGCGGCTTTGCGCAAGTGCTCAACGACAGTTTCCACGAGCTGCCCCCTGATGAGTCGAGGAATATCACCCAGATGATGCAGGACAATGCGCGCAAGATGACTCACATCACCCGGCTGCTCTTAGGTTTTGCCTCCCCAACGAGTCATATCGTCTTGAAGAAGGAGACCTTCAGCTGTAATGAGGTCTGTCGTGAAGCAGTGGATCACTGCCGACTCACCAATCCCTCTACCGTTAAGCTCCATTTTGAGACCATGCTCTCTGACGACTACACCCTCCATACCGATAAGCAGCGGGTGCAGTTGATACTGGAGGAACTGCTCGACAATGCGAACAAGTTCACGCAGCAGGGCACGATTACCGTGAGCTGCGGCCAGAAAGACCAGCAGACGGTGACGATCAGGGTGAGCGATACCGGCATCGGCATTGCCAAGACTGACCGTAAGAACATCTTCACGCAGTTTGTCAAGATCGATCTCTTCACGGAGGGCGTCGGTCTTGGTCTGCCCCTCAGCAAGCGGGCAGCACAACGCATCGGCGGCGACCTGGTGCTCGATGAGGCGTACGACCAGGGTGCGGCCTTTGTACTCACCATACCGATTAATATTTAAACATAAATAATTGGAAAATGAAAAAACTATTGTTACTCTTTACATCCCTGCTGTCGCTACCGGCCATGAGTCAGGATCTGCAACTCAACGACCGCGAGTATTTTGAGCGCCAGGGTGTCAACGTACTGGTGTTCAGCAACAGTTTCAACGGAGGTTTCAACGACGAGAAGGACTCGGGTATTGAGATTATCCATCACGGAGTGCGTACCGTACAAGGTGGTGCCGTGCGTCTGAACAATACCCCCGAACAGTGGGACCTCGTGCCGAAAATGGTGAGCCGCAATGTAGACCGCGAGAAGGGAAGTATCGAAGTGGCCATGCGTTACGACGATTACGACTTCGACAGTCGCGTGGTGGTCACCGCCAAAGGTAAGGCTGTAGAGATCGCTGTCTATCTGGATAAGCCCGTGCCGGAGAAGATTGCGGGTGAGGCAGGCTTCAACATCGAGTTCCTTCCCTCACAGTACTGGCTGAAGACCTTCCTGATGGACGGTCGTCTGAACCGTTTCCCCCGTTATGCCACCAGTCAGACCATCACACGTCCCAATAGCGAGAAACCCCGACAGTTCAAGGGCTTCAAGACGTATGACGATCGTGGTACCGACCGTTTCGTCGATCCTCTGCCGCTGGAGACGGGCCATCAGCTTGTCGTGGCCACAGACGATCCCAGTCGTATGATCAAGATCAGCAGCAGCGATGCCGAGCTGAAGCTCTACGACGGCCGGATGCTCGCCCAGAACGGTTGGTTTGTGGTGCGCAGTGTATTGCCGAAGGGCAAGACCGGCAAGGTGGTCACCTGGACCGTAGAACCGCACGCCATCCCCAACTGGATTCGCGAGCCCAACATTGGTTTCTCGCAGGTCGGCTATATACCCGAGCAGCCGAAAGTGGCGGTCATCGAACTCGACAGGCAAGACAAGCCACTGGCTACTGCTACGCTGATGCGTATCAAGGCCGACGGCACGACGGAGCAGGCCTTCAAAGGCGACATCAAGTCGTGGGGAGATTATTTTAAGTATCACTATGTGAAGTTCGATTTCTCGAGTGTGAAAGAGCCGGGTGTGTATTACATTCAGTATGGTAACACCAAGACGAACGACTTCCTCATCGATGCCCATGTCTACGACAAGATCACCGATGCCACCACCGACGTGTGGGTACCCATCCACATGAACCACATGTACGTGACCGAAGGTTATCGCACCTGGCACGGCGAACCCTTCAAGGAAGGATATCTGCAGGCTCCTGAGAGCGACCATTTCGATCTGCACCGTCAGGGACCGAATACTGACACGAAATATAAGCCTTTGGAACTCATTCCCGGACTGAATATCGGCGGATTCTTCGATGCCGGTGACTTCGACATCGAGACGGGCTCGAATGTCAGTGTCGTACAGAACTTCATCCGCACCTGGGAACTTTTCAAGCCCCAGCGCGATGAGACATTCGTCAATCAGAAGCAGCGTTATGTTGAACTCCATCGTCCCGATGGCGTGGCAGATATCCTGCAGTTCATCGAGCACGGCACCCTGAACCTCGTGGCACAGGCCGAGCAGATCGGACACATGGCATCGACGCTCTCGAACTCCATCCTCGACAACTATCACCATCTGGGCGATGCCGCCTCGATTACCGACGGTCTGCACTACGATCCTTCGCTGAAGCCTTATGAGGTGAGCGCTGATGGCAAGCGCAGCGGTACGCCCGATGACATGTGGGCCTTCACCAACCGCAATCCGAATCTTGATTTCCAGGCCGCCACGATGTTCGCTGCTGCTTCAAGGGCTCTGAAGGGCTATAACGACGATCTGGCCCAGCGCGCCCTCACCCAGTCAAAACGACTGATGCAGGAGGCTACCGAACTGATGAGCCAGCGTCAGGCTAACAACCGCCAGATGAATAACCGTCGTAACAATCGCGGCGGTGACCTCGGAACCAACCTGCAGCTGTATGCCGCCACGAAGGAACAGCAGTATCGCGACCGTTTTCTGGAGCAGCTCTGGACGGCTCTCGACCGTAATGTGAACAATACCATGCAGACGGCCCTTGACGCCGTGCCCTATATGGATGCCGTCTATAAAGAGAAACTGCGTCCTTATGTGGAGAAATATGAGCAGTATATCAAGGGCTTCGACACCCAGAATCCTTATGGTGTGCCCATCGGACTGGGCAACTGGGCAGGCGTGAATGCCGTGCTGAACTTCGGCATCACCGTGAACTACGCCCATATCTACTTCCCCGACATCGTGGCCAAGGATGAGGTGTATCGCGTGAGCAACTGGCTCTATGGCTGTCATCCCTATCATAACTACTCGTTCGTGGCTGTGGTCGGTGCTACCCGTCCCAAGCAGGTGTTCTATGGCAACAACCGCGCCGACTTCTCCGCCATCCCGGGTAATGTGGCACCAGGCCTGCTCTTCCGCAAGCCCGATCATTTCGAGAACTATGACGACTGGCCCTTCCTCTGGGGACAGAATGAGGGCACCATCGCCGGCAACACACAGTATATCATCTTCGGCTCAGCGCTGAAAAACATTGTATCACCAAAATAAAACTCACACACACATGCACTACACAGAATTCAGAGTACTCAGAGTACTCGGTTTACTCAGAGTATTCGGATTTATCCTCTTTTTCCTGCCTGCGACAGCGGCATTCGCACAGATCGACGACAACATGCCCCGCCGCCTCACTATCAGCGGCCAGCTCATTGACGCCGAGTTTCGTGAGCCGATGGCACAGGCCACCATTCAGTTGTTTACCGTCACCGACTCGGTCTTCGTTGGTGGCACTGTCAGTGACAATAAAGGTAACTTCTCCGTCGAGGCCCCGAACAACGGCACCTTCCGACTGAAGATCTCCTCTGTCGGATTCCAGCACATCGAGCGCGACGTTACCTTGCGCCGCGGCCAGAACCAGGAACTCGGCACGCTGCTGATGTCGCCGGAGAGCATCATGCTCAAGGAGGCCGTCGTCACAGGCCGTGCAGCACAGGTGATCGTGAAGAAGGACACCCTCGTGTTCAACCCCGATGCCTACCGTACTCCGGAGGGCTCGGCCATCGAGGAACTCATCAAGCGTATGCCTGGAGCAGAGGTCGACGAGGACGGTAACATCACCGTCAACGGCAAGGAGGTGAAGAAAATCCTCATCGACGGCAAGGAGTTCATGCTCGGCGACACAGAGACGGCGCTGAAGAACCTGCCCATCTCCATCATCCAGAACGTGAAGTTCTACGACCAGCAGAGCGATCAGGCCCGTATCACGGGCATTGAAGACGGCAACAAGGAGACCGTGCTCGACTTCACCATCAAGAAAGGTATGAACCGCGGTTATATGACCAACCTCGACCTGGCCGGCGGTACACAGCACCGCTACGCCTCGCGAGGTATGGCTTCGAGTTTCACCGACAACACCCGCATCATGGTGACCGGTAACTTCAACAACAAGGAGGAAAATGCCGGCTGGTGGAACCGTCGCGGTCTGAACAGCCGTAAGATGCTCGGCGGCAACCTGAACTACGACGACGGCGAGAAGCTCAAGATCGACGGCAGCATCCGTTGGAACCACCGTGGCGGCGACAATACCAATGAGAATAGCAGCGAGAACTTCTATAGCGAGACCAACCGTACCTTCTCGAACTCCAACTCGAAGAGCCTCTCACGCAACAATGGCTGGAACGGCAATTTCCGCTTCGAGTGGAAGCCCGA
>Ga0247610_10006019_pt1 | contig 12682 bp, 12 predicted proteins | sample 174DNAGHGhighgp2_FD_193483 | JGI IMG/M metagenome (GOLD analysis project Ga0247610, IMG submission 193483) | Sheep rumen microbial communities from Palmerston North, Manawatu-Wanganui, New Zealand - 1742 DNA GHGhigh gp2 | ecosystem: Host-associated > Mammals > Digestive system > Stomach > Rumen...
GATCTTCATGATGCAGGAGTGGCAGCAGAGTATGAGAAATACCAGCCACGCCAAAAGCAGAATGACCTTAAAAACGTTCAGAACTTTTCTCATGGAATTCAGCCTCACATCCAAATCAATACTATTAATATAGTATAGCACTTGAAAGAACGCATTGCAAGAAAATAGCAATTGAAATACAGCGGAAAAGCCCCTCACGACTGTGAGGGGCTGATCTTAAAACAGATAGTATTTATGCTTTACAGGCGGCGATGACAGCCTCTATAACGGCAGACCGAAAGTTTCGGGCCTCAAGTGTGCGTACGCCCTGAATGGTGGTGCCGCCGGGGGAACAGACAGCATCTTTCAGTTCACCGGGATGTTTGCCGCTTTCCAGAACCAACCTGGCGGAACCAAGCGTCATCTGGGCAGCCAGCGTGACGGCATCCTTACGAGGGAGGCCGCAGGCAACACCCGCATCGGCCAGCGCCTCAACAAAAAGATCAACATAGGCCGGTCCGCAGCCGGAGACGGCCATACCGGCGTCGAAGAGCCGTTCTTCCAGCTTTAAAAAGCGCCCGGCGGCCTGCATGGCAGTAAGAAAGGCGGATTCCTCTTCAGGTGTGACTTCCTTGCTGCAACAGTATAGGACCATGCCTTCACCGACCGAGACCGGGGTGTTCGGCATGATACGGATGACGGGGTGCGGTTTCTGAAGCTGGGCCTGAAGCTTCTCAATGGTGACACCGGCCAGCATGCTGACCAGAACAAAGCGCGTCTGCCGGGCAGCAAGCTGCGGACTGAGGGTTTCAGCCAGAGCAGGCAGCATGACGGGCTTGACACCGAGAAAAAGGAAGTCCGACTCCGCCGCAGCATCCGCCTGGGAAACAACAGAGCCGCCGATTTCGCAGGAGAGCCTTTCCGCTTTTTCGGGGTGGCGGTTAACCAGAAGGAGCCGATTGCCCTCAGTCAAAGAAGCGGCTTTGGCGAGGGCCGAACCCATATTTCCGGTGCCGATGAATCCAAGTGTTTTCATTGCAGTATCCTTTCTGACAATTCCTGTGGGGTATGGACAAGGCAGGATGCCCCGGAGGAGAGAAGCTGTTCTTCATCACGGAAGCCCCAGCTTACCGAGATGCAGGGCATGCCGGCGCTGCGGGCAGTCTGAATATCTACTTCCGAGTCGCCGACATAGATGCAGTCACGGGCGGAAAGACCCATGCGTGCGGCAGCCTCGAGGACGGTGTCGGGACAGGGCTTTCGCCGGATGCCGGGACTTTCGCCGACAACAACATCCAGCATGCCCGGGAAGAAAGCAGCGGCGAGCTCCTGCACCGCAGAATCGGGTTTGTTTGAGATAATGGCAAGTCGAATCCCCCTGGCCTTCAATGTGGTCATCAGTTCGGGAATACCGTCGTAAGGCCTGGTATGAATCCGGCAATGCGCATCATACCAGGGTTTATAGAATGCGAGCACACGCTCGCAGAGCTCCGCGGAGCAATCGGAGGGAACACAGTGTGCGATCAGGAACGCGGCACCGCTGCCAAGATTCCGGCGAACAACGCAAGCGTCGACAGTCGGAAGAGAGAATTCTGCCAAACTTCGGTTTACCGCATCCGTCAGATCATCCAGGGTATCAAGGACGGTCCCGTCCATATCAAAAAGAACAGCTTTCCAATTCATCATAGCTCCTGACGGAATCCGGCTCGATAGGCGCGATTCCGTGATGGTAGGGAATCAGATCAGAATACCGCGTTTTTTTGCCTCAAACCGAAGCTCATCCCGGAAATCAGGATGGGCAATGGCAATCAGCTGACGAACACGGCTGGAAAGCGGCTCACCGCGCAGGTGCGCCAGACCGTATTCAGTCACGATATAATCCACATCATTTTTGCTGGTCGTAACAACGGCGCCGGGTGTCAGAATGGGCTTGATCTTGCTGATGGTGCCGCCTTTCGCCGTCGAGGTGAAGGCGATGAAACTCTTGCCGCCCTTGGACTGGCAGGCACCGCGGACATAGTCCACCTGACCGCCGGAGCCGGACATGATTTTTGTCCCGATGCTTTCGGCACAGACCTGACCGAAGAGGTCAACCTCGAGGGCAGCGTTGATGGAGATCATGTTGTCATTCTGGCAGATGACCTCAGGATTGTTGACATAGTCAACCGGCATGATAGCAATGGCGGGGTTATCGTCAATATAGTCATTGATCGCTTTGGAGCCGAAGGCAAAGGTGGTAACGCTGACACCGCGATGAATCTGCTTTTTGCTGTTGTTGACAGCACCGCATTCGATCAGGTCGACCATGGAGCTGGTGAACATCTCGGTATGAATACCGAGGTCATGCTTCTGCTTCAGCGCAAGACCGACGGCATCGGGTATAGCTCCGATGCCGAGCTGAATGCAGGAACCGTCCTGAATCTGCTCGGCAATCAGGTTTCCGATGGTGATGCTGGTTTCGTCCAGTTTGGCGGGCGGCAAGGTGGGAAGCTCAAAGCTGTTTTCAACCAGCCCGGTGATCTGGCTGATATGAAGCTGGGCACCACAGACGGCACGAGGCGTGTTATCATTGACCTCAACAAAGATACGCTTTGCCTTGTCGATCATGGCCGGAGAATACGAGCTGACTGTTCCCAGACTGAAATAGCCGTGCTTATCCATCGGAGAAACAGAAACACAGAAGGCATCATAGTCGTAATTGGCACGGATGTGACGGGGGCAGTCGCGATAGTAATTCGGGATATAGTCAGCCCAGCCGCCGGCAAGTGCTTTGCGGGCACCGCTGCTGGCAAACCAGGCCTGACCGGTGATTTTACCGGCGAGAGAGTCGTCAGCGAGAAAGGCAAAAGGATAACTGTCCAAAAGAAACTGAACCCGGACCCCCTGAAGAGCACCGCCCTCTGCACGCCGGCAGACGGCATCCATGATGGCAGGTGTCTGGGCAATGGCAGAATCCATGCCGATCAGCCATCCGCTTTCCACCTGAGCGGCGACCTCGTCGGCTGTCATTTTTTTCTGATTGTAGAGCGCTTTAAAATCTGTCATCTTACAACCTCCAAAAAGATTCCGCTGCATGGCGGATTATAGTCAATCGTATTGTACAACATTCCGGAAAAGAATGCCACAGAAAAAAGAAAAAAGAGCTGCCGGCGGCAGCTCTTTTTCTGAAGTGATCAGCCGAAAACGCTGAGCAGGAAACCTGCGGCGATGGCCGAACCGATGACGCCGGCCACATTCGGGCCCATGGCATGCATCAGCAGATAGTTGTTCTTGTTGTATTTTCTTCCGACATCCTGGGAGACGCGCGCAGCCATGGGAACCGCGGATACGCCGGCAGAGCCGATGAGGGGGTTGATCTTGCCGCCGGAGGTCTTGTACATGACGATACCGCCCCAGAGGCCGCCGACAGTCGAAATGGAGAAAGCAATCAGACCGAGGATGATGATCTTGATGGTGTTCAGATTCAGGAAGTTCTGGGCGACCATCGTGGCACCGACGGAGGTGGCAAGGAAGATCGTGACGATGTTCATCAGCGCATTCTGCGCCGTATCGGACAGGCGGTCCGTTACGCCGCACTCGCGGAAGAGATTGCCAAGCATCAGGCAGCCGATCAACGGGGCAGTGGAGGGGAGAAGCAGGATGACGAAAGTCGCAACGACAACCGGGAAGACGATTTTTTCGGTTTTCGAGACCTCACGGCTCTGAACCATTTTGACTTTGCGCATCTTATCGGTGGTCATCAGCTTCATGATGGGAGGCTGGATCAGCGGAATCAGAGCCATATAGGAATAGGCGGCGATGGCAATGGGCCCGAGCAGTTCCGGAGCAAGCTTGGTGGTCAGGTAGATGGCCGTGGGGCCGTCTGCACCGCCGATGATGCCGATGGAAGCAGCCTGAGGGCCGGTGAAGCCGAGCAGAACCGCACCGAAAAAGGCAATGAAAACACCCAGCTGGGCTGCAGCACCGAGCAGCAGACTCTTCGGGTTTGCAAGCAGAGGACCGAAGTCCGTCATGGCACCCACGCCCATAAAGATCAGCGAGGGATAAATACCGGCCTTAACGCCAATATAGAAGAAGTCCAGAAGACCGCAGTGCGACATGATGTGGCCATAGCTGTGGTAGTACGGACTGGTGGAATCGAGAAAGGCCTCCCAGAGCTCGGGATGGTAAAGCGCGTTTGTGCCCATACCGACAAAATAGCTCAGGTTCGAAAGAAGGCAGCCGAAAGCAATGCCGCAGAGCAGCAGAGGCTCGAACTTTTTCACGATACCGAGATAGAGCAGGACAAAGGCGATCAGGATCATAACCAGGTTTTTCCAGCCGCCGTCCGTAATGAAGAAAGCCGCAAAGCCGGACTCAAGGGCCAGCTTCTGCAGGACACCCAATATATCCATCCGGGCCTCCTTATGCGATCACGACGAGCGCGCTGCCGGTTTCCACGACGGCACCCTTTGCAACGACTACCTGTGCAACGGTGCCGGCCTTGGGAGAAACAACCTCGTTCTCCATCTTCATGGCCTCTAGAATCAGAAGGACATCGCCTTCTTTAACCTGCTGGCCCTGTGCAACGTTGATTTTCAGAACGTTGCCGGGCATGGGGCTTTTTACGACTTCACCGGCGGCAAGAGAACCGGCCGGAGCAGCAGGAGCGGCGGGAGCAGCAGGCGCGGCTGCGGCAGCGGGAGCAGCGACGGGGGCAACGGACACAGGGGCGGCAGGAGCAGCCAGCGCATACTCATCGACGAGCATGGCCTCGCCTTCCTCGACCTCGACCTCATAAACGCGGTTGTTCAGCGTTACTTTATACTTCATCTTCTTTGACCTCCCTGATGGAAATAAAGCGCAGTTCATTAATGGGCTTTCCGAGCGAATCGGCAACAATGGCCATAACCATGGCGGCGTCTCGGGGATCCGTGTTGTAGAGCTTGAATTCACCGGCGGTGCCGGGGGCTTTCTCAGCCGGAACAGCCGGCGCTGCGGGCACAGGGGCAGCTGCAGCTTCGGGCTGAGCAGCGGGAGCGGTGTTCTTGGCCATCATGATTTTTCCCATGACCATAATGACGATCATCAGCAATATCAGACCGAAGAACACGACACAGTAGCCCAGGAGCGCATAGCCGCCTGCGGTGGGCAGGGAGATGTTTACCAGATCTGTCATATGTTTCCCTCCCGATTACAGCTTCTCGATGGAGTAGCGAACCTTCTTTTCTTCCTGCTCCTTACGCTGTTCGAAGAACTTTTCGGCGACCTGCGGGAAGGCAATATAGCTGAGAACGTCCTCTTCGCAGCGGGCGGTGTCACCCAGCTCTTTCTCGGCCTTTTCATAAATGTCTGTGGGAAGCGTGTCGGCATAACGAACCTTCAGCGGTTCCTCACCGTTCAGAATCTTGGCACGAATCTCGGGATCGATGGGAGCCGGGGTCTTGCCGTATTCACCGCGGCAGTAGGCCTTGATCTCGGCACCCACGTTCTTGTAGCGCTCACCGGCGAGAACGTTCTGGACAGCCTGAGTGCCGACCAGCTGGCTCGTCGGGGTAACCAGAGGAGGATAGCCCATGTCCTTGCGAACCCGCGGCGTTTCCAGAAGGGCTTCATCAAACTTGTCAAGAGCATTCAGGGATTTCAGCTGACTGAGAAGGTTCGAGAGCATGCCGCCCGGAATCTGATAGGTCAGGCACTGGGTATCGGTGGCCATGGAAATCGGGTTGAGCGTGCCTTTCTCAAGGAACTCGGCACGGATGGGCTTGAAGTAGTTAGCCATCTTCAAAAGCTTATCATCATCCAGATCAACCTCATAGCCAAACTCACGCAGGGCAAAAGCCAGCGTCTCGGTAGCGGGCTGGCTGGTGCCGCCGGAGAAGGGGGAGATAGCCGTGTCAAGGATGTCACAGCCGGCCTCAACCGCCTTGAGGCAGGTCATGAAGGCAAGCCCGGCGGTGCAGTGGGTGTGCAGAATAACCGGAAGATCAACAGCGTCCTTGATGGCAGAAACCAAATCATAGGCTGCCTTCGGAGAGCAGATACCGGCCATGTCCTTAATGCAGATGGTAGAAACACCCATCTGCTTCAGCTCTTTGACCATCTCAACGTACTTTTCCAGGGTATGAACCGGACTTGTGGTATAAGAGATGGCGCCGGAGGCAATCGCCCCGGAATTAACGGTTTCCTCAATGGCAACCTTCAGGTTGTCGACATCGTTCAGAGCATCGAAAATACGGATAATGTCAATGCCGTTGCGGACGGAAGCGCGCACAAAACGGCGGACGACATCATCACTGTAGTGCTTGTAGCCCAGAATGTTCTGACCACGCAGAAGCATCTGCAGCTTGGTGTTGGGCATTTTCGCCCGGATTTTCCGCAGCCTCTCCCACGGGTCTTCGTTCAGAAAGCGCAGGCAGACGTCAAAGGTTGCGCCGCCCCAGCATTCTGCAGAGTAGAAACCGGCCTGATCAATCGTTTCAAGGATACCCTCAAACTGATCATAGGCCATACGCGTCGCAATCAGAGACTGACCTGCGTCGCGAAGCACGGTTTCGGTAAATTGTACTTTCTTCATCCGTTTTCCTCCTGCGGTTGTTGTGATGGTTGATAATGATCTCTACAGTATTCCGGGCACAGCCCGAAATTGCTCAGATACAATAATAATAAACTGTTCAGGCAATTCTGTCAATTAAGACATTGCCCAAAATCTTGAAAAACATTGCGTGAAAAAAGCCGGGAAACTGTACAAAACCACAAGACAGGAAACAAAAGAGAGAAGTTTATAGAAAATCTACTTTTACCCGACAGTCTGTGCTATACTGATTGCAGGATCAGAGGGGGGATTTGTGTTGGAGGACTTCCTGCTTTCGGCTAATGCCGTTGTACCGATGTTTCTGCTGATGGCGGCGGGTTATGCTGCACGGGAAGCAGAAATTCTGGAACGCGGGGATGTTTTCCGATTCAACCGTGCTGCCTTCCGCATTTTCCTGCCCTGCCTTCTGTTCATGAACATCTATGAGTCAGATCTGCATGCTGCTGCCAATCCGGGGCTGATTCTGTTCGCTGTGGCAGGCGTGCTGCTGGTCTTTTTTGCCTCTTGTGTGGGGGTAAAATATCTGGAACCGCTTGAAAACCGAAAAGGTGTGGTGGCTCAGGGAATTTTTCGCAGCAATTTTGTAATTATGGGGCTGCCGGTGGCAGAAGTGCTGACGGGCGGCGAAAACCTGGGGTCGGTTACACTGCTGATAGCGATTGTTGTTCCCCTGTTCAACTTTCTCGCTGTTTTCGTGCTTGAGACGTTTCGGGGAGGAAAGGTAAAGCCCGGAGAGGTACTGCTCGAAATCCTGAAAAACCCGCTGGTTGTCAGCTCGCTGCTCGGGATTCTGTTTCAGATGCTGTCTGTCCGTCTGCCCGGTCTGGTGGAAACGGCGGTATCGAATCTCGGAAGAATTGCGACACCGCTGCAGCTCTTCCTGCTGGGGGCCTTCTTCCGCTTCGATGGGATGAAAGTCCGCCTCCGGCCGGTAATAACCGTGACGGCCGTCAAACTGTTCGTTACGCCGGGGCTGATTCTTCCTGCGGCGGCAGTTGCCGGGTTTCGGGGTGCGGAATTCATTGCGCTGATCGGGGTTTTTGCCACGCCGACTGCGGTGAATTCTTTTACTATGGTTCAGCAGATGCACTGCGGAGATGAGGAACTGGCAGGAAACATTGTGGTGGCTACCTCGGCGGTGAGCATGCTCAGTCTGTTTCTGTGGATTCTGCTCTTCCGCCATCTGGGCATGTTCTGAAGTTTTGCTTGCATTTCCGGTTTCTGATGGTACAATAGCACAGTTCCAACCCTTTGACTTTATGAGGACGCTATGAAGCTGAATAATATAGAAAAAAGAATATGGTCCTTCCTCCTGTGTCTGGGTATGACGCTGATGCTTCTGCCGACCGGCTTTGCTGATGAAGCAGCGGACACGGCGGAAGAGACGATTCCCGGGGAAGAAACGGAAACTGCAGAAGAGCCGGAAGAGAAAAGCGACTGGGAAACCCGCCTGCTGCTGATGCTGCAGGAGTACAACGCCGACCCCGATACCATCGGAGCCGGATACTATAACTTTGCAACCGGAGAAGAGCATTATTATAACGGCGATGTTTACCGTGTAAGCGGCAGCATGTATAAGGTACCGCTGAACATGCTGTTCCTGGACTGGATTGCGGACGGGACCATCGAACCAGACGAATCCATCGGCGGATTTCGCTATTCCGAGCTGCTGCGCGGCACGATCATCGATTCCAACAATGACTATGCCATGACTCTATGGAATTATGCCGGCAGCACCATTGAGACAAATCCCGCCTCAACCTATTACCACCGGTACCGCATTCTGATTGCGCCGATTATGGGTGAAGATCCGGAAAATGTGGATGACAAATACTACGAGAACAACTTTTTCACGCCGCGCCAGATGATCACATGCCTTCGGCATCTGTATGACGGAGGAGAGAAGTACGACCGCCTGATCAGCACCATGCAGCAGGCCGAACCCGAAAAATACTTCAAGCTGAGGGAACGGCGCTTTGATATTGCCCATAAATACGGGTGGTTCGCAGAGGATCCGATTCTGTATCTGAATGACTGCGCGCTCTGCTTTACAGATGATCCGATTGCCATTGTGCTGTTTACGACGGGTACCGAAAACGCCTATGCGGTACTGACGGCCTACTGCACGCTGATGTGCGACTATGCTCAGGAAACACATGCAAAGCGGGTTGAAAGAGAACAGGCGGAGGCAAAAGCGTTGGCCGAGGCGGAGGAAAAGGATCGGCTGGCAGCAGAAGAAGCGGCAACAGAACAAAGGCCGGCAGAAGAGGCGGCGGCAGGAGGCGGAGAGACCGAAGCAGAGAAAAACAAGACCGCTCTGCCTGAGGCAAAAGCTGCTCCGCCGGCTTCAAACAAAGAACGTTCAGAAATCCGACCCCGGTCGCTTACCACACAGACGCTGGTTATGGCTGCTCTGATTTTTATCGGCGCAATTGCCGCCCTGATCTGGTTTTCGTTTTTACATCGAAAGAGCAGGTTCCGCATGCTCTATGGCGTGCTGGCCATTACGCTGACAGCAATAGCACTGACGGTTTGTTTCCCTGCGGTAAATGGAAAAAGTGTCGTTACGGCAGACAAAGACGGCGCAAGGGAGACCGTAGAACAGTTCTTTTTTGTACTGAAAAAGGGTGATTACGATGCGGCGGAAGAACGCCTGAGTGAGAGAACAGAATTAGACGGTCAGATGGGATCCGAACAAACCGTGCATGCCAGAGTGCTTGAAGCGCTGAGAGAAAGCTGGAACTGCCGTCTGCTGGGCGACTGTGTAACAGAGAAGACAAGCGCCTGGCAGGAAATTCAGCTGCAGGTGCTCGACTTCTCCCGGATGGAACAGGATCTGCAGCGCGAATGCCGGGAGAAGCTGCTGGAACTGACGCGCACCATGGACAGAAGCCAGATTTTCGACGAAGCCGGAGATTATCGGCCGGAAGCGGCAGAGATGGCCTATGACGCAGCACTCTCCGAGCTGCTGGACCACCCGGAGGATTATTACAGTTCCGCAGGAGTTCGTGTCCAGCTCCGCCTGACACAGGACGGATGGAAAATTGTACCGACAAAAGATCTGATGGACGCTCTCAGCGGCAATCTGATGCAAAAAAAGTAAAATTGACAGACCGCCCGACCTTGGCCGGGCGGTCTGTCAATATCATATGATTTTTTCAAAAACGGCACGGGAGCCGGAATCCCAGACAGTCAGGCTTCCGTTCTGAAAGAAGAAAGGATAAGGGTGACCGTCCGCAAGAAAAAACATGGCATCGAAATCTGCCCTGAGCTCGGTTTGCATATCAAAGATCAACAGGGAGACAGCCCCGTCATCTCTGATTGTGAGCGTGAGCGGGATGCCGCGTTCCCGAAGGACGCTGAGCTCGGATTCCGTTAACCGCAGCTCGTCAGAAAACAGCGCCGTAAGAACATACACACCGGGAAGGTCATCCTTCAGCGAAAAAACAGGAAGTGCTTCTTCCTCTGCTGCTGGTACTTCGACCGGAGGCTCGAAAACGAGTTCTTCTGTATGGGAGATAAACCGCGGAATGATCAGGACAAGAGCGGCAAGCGGTGCCAGAAAAAAGACAGAGAGCAGCAAAAGCCTTTTCATGGAACGCCCTCCCTGCTCCGATCCTCTATATAGATGAAATCCGAAAGCTCACAGGCCTCGCTGGGCCAGCCGCGCTCGGACCCGTGGAACCAAAGGTGAGTGGAGCCTCCGCCGTCCAGATTATAGGCCTGGCGGCAGCCCAGAAAGGCGAAATAAGCGGACAGTTCTTCGAGCGTGACGCCCGGCAGATCGTCCCGATATCCGAAGACGCTGACAATAGCGTAATGCCCCGGCCCGAAATAACCGATGGCGGTTCGCGGATGAACACGTGTGAGGTATTCATTGCCCAGACCGGAGAAATCATGAACTGGGCTGCCGTCCGGGTTGAGAAGGATCGGACCGAAGGACCATGCCTGCCAGGCATTTTGAAGAAAGGCCTCAACAGCGGCCTGGCTATGCAGTTTTTCACCGGGGATCGTCTGCATGCTGCCATCTTCGTAGAGAACACAGAGGTCATAACTGCTGACGCAGGCGTTCAGCACGTGACCGTTTCTCACGGCATTGACACCCTGAACAGCATAGGAGTCGCCGTTGACCGCAAATGCCGCACCGGACTGCCACGCGGCAGTAGCAATATCGGCGTCGGATCGAACAGCGTGCTCCGGGTCGTCAGCGTACCAGGTTTTCAGGTTGTGTACATCGGGAAGATAGATCTCGGTATAGACATAGGCACTGCTGAGATGCTCATCCGCCCGGGGATGGGTCTCAGTCAGAATGAGAGCATTGCTGCCGCAGTAGTTCTCGGAAATCCAGACTGATTCTGCCGGCATCAGGGCTGCATAGGCAGGAAACTGAGCCGAGCGAACAGCAGCCGGATCCGGCGCGGCGAGAGAGCCGGTAAGAGCAAGCAGAGAAAGAAGCCTGATCAGTGCGGCAGAAATGCTTCGAACCATTGGCAATACTCCTGTGGATAGATGGCAGTATGATACATGGCATTTGATTTTTTGTCAAATTCTGTCCGCAGATCATAAAATTCATAATATCTTCTTGAACAGCTTTGACTGGAGCAGGTATAATAAGCGCGCGTTTGACCTGTAATGCATAACACTTCAACGGGAGATTACCGGAGAATGAATAATATGAAAAAAAGTCTTTGCCTCCTGGCGGTGGCGGCGATGCTGCTGAGCGGCTGTGCAGCGGCGGAAAACCTGCCGAAACCGCCGACGTTTACTGCTGCACCCACAGCGGAACCGACGGCTGTGCTGCCATCAGAAGTACCGGCCGTGCAGGAAGAGCCGGCGCCGGAAACGCCCGCACCGGAAATGCCGGAGGAGGAACTGCCGTCAATGCAGCCGGCAGAGGAAGAAAAGAGCGGAAACGGATTCTTCGTGCATTTCGAGCACAGTGCCCGCGAGGCCTACGATCCGGCAGAGGGCAGGGAAAAAATCCTGACCTTCTCTTGGGACAAGGTGCAGGTACTGTCGGACGACAATCCGGAGGCAGCGGAGAAAATCACCGAATCGCTGGCAGCGATGGAGGACGCATGGTATACCGGCGGCAGCGTGGAAGAAGGGTATGACTACGGATATAACGGCATGCTTGAGATCGCAGAGGATAACTACGGATTTGCGTCAGAATACGGCGGGCCGATGGAGATGGAAGCCGACCGAACGGTTTCCGTTGTACATGCCGACAGTGATTACTGTGCGTTTTTGATCACAAGCTATTACTTTACCGGGGGTGTGCACGGGACCTATTCCACGGAAGCCGTCTGTTTTGATTCGCAGACGGGCGAAAGGCTTACACTGGACAGCATGTCTTCCGACCCGGAGGCATTTCGCCTGCGGCTGGTAGAGGAAATGCTGAAACTGGTGGAGGAAGATAAGGACGGTTATTACAGCGAACGGCTGTCCCTGACGGAGCCGGGAAACTACGCGACGGCGTTTGCGGCACTGCTGCGGGAAGGATCCTGGTATCCCGGAAGAGATGCCTTTTATGTTTTCTCAACACTCTATGAGCTGGGGCCGTATGCTGCAGGCATCACGGAATTTGCGATTCCCTATGAAAATCTGAAGGGGATCCTGGATGAACGCTGGATTCCGCGGCAGACGGAGGAAGAAGCCAGACTCAGGATTGACCCCGTGACAGATGTCCCGGAAGGCAGCGTGGAGATTGCCGACCTGCTGGTCATCGGTGAAGGCGGGGAGACTACGCTGCTGATCTGCGAAGGGGAACTGACAGATCTGGAGGTCTCCACCTGCAGCACAGGCTACGATAACCGGTTTTACCCGGACAGAGAGCTGTATTACTGCGGCCGTATCAAGAATGCCGCCATTCAGATGGCGCTGCTGATGCAGGGAGACCTGCCGGACACGATGATCCGCTATCGGGACGGAAACGGAGAGCATGAACTGCTGATCAGCCTGTCCGGAGAGGACGGCAGTTATCTGCTGACAGAGAATCCCGGTGCTCAGAACAGCTGACAGGAGCACGACCAAGGCTTTCTGCTGCAGCGCGGTTGAGAAACCTTGCGGCAAGGTTTCTCAACCGCGCTTTTTCTCTGCATTCTTCTCTTCTTCCGCATGGTTTGAAAC
>Ga0247610_10006020_pt1 | contig 12680 bp, 1 predicted proteins | sample 174DNAGHGhighgp2_FD_193483 | JGI IMG/M metagenome (GOLD analysis project Ga0247610, IMG submission 193483) | Sheep rumen microbial communities from Palmerston North, Manawatu-Wanganui, New Zealand - 1742 DNA GHGhigh gp2 | ecosystem: Host-associated > Mammals > Digestive system > Stomach > Rumen ...
TTTATTATTTGTATTATTTTTGTTATTGTCTTTATTATCTTTCTTAGATTCTTCTTCTTTAGGTTCTTCCTTTGGCTCATCTTTAGGTTCATCCTTAGGTTCTTCATTAGGTTCTTCGCCTTCAACAATAGCATATACAATATTGCCATCTTCTGAAGATTCATTAAGGCATTCAAGTGTTTGGTTCTTCTTAAGAAGATTTAATTTAGCTTGGCTAAATCCCGGCGTTCCAACTAAGTCATAAGTCTTAATAGTTGACAATGTAACATGTGAAACACCGCTTTCATTAGTAATTGTGCCAGCACCACGAGATGATATATATAAAGGAAGACCTCCTTCTACAATAGCTTGTGCAATTTGACCTTTAGGAGTATTTAATAAAAGAATTGTACCAGTAATAGTTCCATCTTCATTCATTTGAATATTTTCAATCTTATGAGAAACATTTTCAAGATTAATATTCATTGAATTAGGATGCTCTAATTCACCAGGACAGCCATTATCTTCTTTAATAACCTTTTGTAAAGACTCAACCATTTTAGCATAGTTTTCTTTATCATAAATTCGGTTATTTTGATTTTTAATTCCACATACTCCAAATACGCCTTCAAGTCTCATCATTCCTTGAGGTGCTGCTGATTCTGAAACTTGTAAGTTAGTTACCTTTCCTAAAGTTTCATATATCAAACAACGCTTATTTGTCATATTTATTGTACTACAATATTTTTGTTATTAATCTTTATTAAATAAAAATAAATAATTATATTAAAAAAGTTAATTATCTTAAAAATTTAAATTTTAATCAAACATATTTTCATATAAATTCCTATAATTAGAATATAATTGATAATCATCTCCTGTATTTAATAATGTTAACTTTGGTTTATTTGATAATCCACCAACTAATTCAATAGAATATTTATATAATTTATTTTCATCATTTATAATTTGTGGTAATACACAATAGCATCCTATTCCATAGCTAGCAACTTCTTTATTTTTTGTTGACTCAATAGATCCGTTAACTTTTGATCCATTTATTGTAATAAATGCAGTTCCGCCGGTTTCTTTTCCTTCTAATTGAAGAGGTATACTAAAATTATTAAATTCATATGAATCATCATCATTATGTTTAACTTTATAATTAATTATATTTCCATATAATACAGATATTAAGTTTTGATTAAATATTTTTCCAACATTCATAAATGAATTTTTCAAATTAATACTATTAACGTATGTAAATCCTAAATCAATTCTTTGTAATCCTGTATTATATGCATTATCTTCATTTATATATTCTGTACTGTTTTCTAGTTTTGTTTTTAAATTATTTATATCAGGAATCATCATAAAGTAAAGAATATTATAATAATTATTTGGCATATATTTTAATTTTGTTTCGTCCTCAGCTCCTGCCATATTATAAGATGGATCCATAATTATACCAAGTAAATTTTGATATTGACCTGGCATAGATTGATATAATGAAGTATTTTTACTAAGGTTAAGAATAGAATTATACATAAATATACTATAAGCTTCTTGTATAGGTTCATCATTAATATCATTCACTGATGATGTTTCAGGCAATAATATTTTAAAATTAAATGCACCTTTTAAATTTTTCATCTTTGTAAATTCTGAAGGTATAAATGAATATGTTTTTAATTTTTTCTTTACTTTATTATCAGTTTTACCATCTTTAATAATTTCATATATATGATCTGATGTTTTATTAGGTATAACTAATAAATTTTTAAATGTATCGATCATTGTTTGTTCATTTCTCTCATTAAATGATGCTTCACTTATGATTTTATCTGGCATAATGCCTTCAAATTCTGCATCAGCAAAACATCCATCTATATCACAATTTGGTTGACATCCATAGAATATATCAAAAGGCAATATTAAATGATTAACTATATTTTCTCCATATATAGTATTAACACCATCTATATCTAATCTACTATCTTTAGAAGCTTCATTTTGCAATATAACGTTGTTAAATTGTGTTGTTATTTGCTTATGATATGAGCCTTCTAATGTTGAATTATACATTTCTATATTAAGATTATAAGGTTCACCTTTATAATCTTCATGAGCAAACCATGTTTCTTTTGATATATCAGAAATTTTTACATTTCTAAACATATCTTTCATTGATGTAATTACTTTATTATAATTTTCTCCTTTATATGGTTCACCAGAATGATGCAAATTAAACATATTAAGTGGCAATCCTTTATATAATGTTATATTTTTGAATGTAGAATTCCATGATTTAACATTTTTAAAACATTTTAATGAATCTGTATCAATTATAATTGAAATTTCATCATCAGAATTATTAACACACTTTAAAGATTCAAATGTATAATCCATATTAGTGAAAACATATTCTAATGGTGAGGTGTTATCACTTAATCTTAATGTATAAAAATTTTCATTTGTTGATGCTTTAATTGTTAAATTTTTAAATACATATTTTAAATCATCTATGCCATTATTATGATATGTTTTTAGATAACTTATAATTTCAGTATCTTTACATATTTTATATAAATTCATTGAATTTTCAGAAAATTTATATGATCCATTACATAATACACCAAAATCAATAGGATTACTAATATTTTTTATATTAAATGAATTTTTAATTTCAACATTATTAGCATTAATTTTATCAAATCCTATTAATGAATTATTATTATCATTATCATGTAATCCTTCATCTGCTAAATTTTCATGTTTAAATGAATTTGAAATTTTTGTTAAACGAGGGAAACGTTGATTATTATCTGTTTTAAATAATCCTGACCAATTTACTATCAAATTATTGTCAATATTAATACCTTCTATTGTTGTAATTTTATTAGTATTATCAATACCGTCAAATAATTTTGCAATATAAAATTTATAATTGATATCTCTAATTCCTTCATCATTTATTGAAAGTCCATTACCATTTTGATCATAAATATAACTTATATTAATAGAACTAGTTCCAAAACTAAAATTAGTTATTTTATTTATAATTGGAGAAAATGATTTTTCTTCAAAACTAGTTATACTAGTCGCAAATCCTTCAATATTTAAAGTTTCACAATTACTACCAAATATGTTGCCATCGTTTTCAAAAAATAATTTTGATATATATTGGAAATTACAATTTTCAAACATATCTTTAATTGATGAAACATTACTAAATGATGATATAGATAAATCTTTACAATCATTTCTATTTTTACATTCTATTGATTGACCTTTGAACATTGCAGATAAATCTTTTATATTAGATTTACTTTCATATATGCATTTTATTGCGGTTTCGTTATCATATACAGCATTTCCTAATATGGCACGAGCCTCATTTAATGTTATTCCACCACTTCTTTTAGATGATAAACTATTCTTAAATAAATCAGATAAATTAGTAATATGTTTAGGAATAATTAATTTATTATTAAATTGATGAGTTACACCATTATCACTATTATATTGTCCAATATATGAATCTGCAAATGTTGCTGTTCTAGTTATTGAATCATTAGTTCTATCAATAAGAAGCCATAAATCTTTATTAGTTCTTATTTCATATACATGCGTTTCTGCAAATGCTTCAGTTAAAAGTTTAATTACATTATATTCACTACCATTTAAAGTATATTCATATCCATTTAATTCACTAATATCAATTACATTAAATCCTAAAGTAGATTTAAATGATAGTTGTTTAAGATTAGTAAAATCATTCATATTAAATACGAATTCATTATTTTCTTCTTTTATTAATGGTTCGTTATTATAATTTATTGCAAAATTTTCAGAATCATCAGTATTGCATTTTATTAATTCAAATGTTTTTACGATATTAGGATCTACAATTGTTAATTTCTTAAGATTAGGACAATTTTCAATATGAATATTCATAAAGCCTTTTATGTTAAGTGTTTCAATAGTAGGATCATTTGAAATATTAATTGAAGTATTTAATTGATTTATATTTTCTTCTTTAATTTCATCTTTTGGTGAAATTGTTAAATTTTTAATTTTTGTATTTGAAATTTCAATATTATTAGACCATCCTGGCAAAATTCTACAATCTGTAATAGTTGATGCATTTAATTTTACATTTGATAAATTATTGCAATCAATTAGTGATAAATTACCAGTTGAATAAGTATATTCAACATTTTTAACACTTGATTTTGTTAACATTAATGACATATTTGTTCTATCTAATATAACTGTTGTTAAATCAGGATGATTCATGCTATCACCAGATTCATTAATTGTTATATCACCAGTAAAACTACTTGTAGTATCTTTAGGATCTTTTTTAATACTTATAAGATTTAATGCTTTCATATTACCAATATTCCATTTACCGCAAACACCATTAGTAACAACTAAATTTTGTATTTTATCGGAAAATATATTTAAAGTATCTGAAGCAATAAGTGAATTTGCATTTTCTATTTCTGTCCATAAACCAGATCCACCAAATGAAATTTCATCTGATGATGTTTGCTGTGGTATATTAATATTATACCATTTATTTGAATTTATTAATAAATATTTTTTTTGATTAATTCTAGCATAAAATCTTATAACCAATGGTGAATATGGTAATGCTTTAACATTTAAATTAATAAATGGATAACGGTTACCTTGTTCATTTTGTGCAAATACATCTTTAAGAATTACAACATCACTATTACTTTGTAATAGATCAACTGATTTAATAGGAACAATATCATAATAACCAGTATTTTCCCATTTAGGCATATCACTATTATTTTTTATAAATTTAGATGTATCTTTCCATGTATAACCAACTGTATTACCATTATTATCTTTAGCCAAAACTATTTCATAACTATTATTATAATCTAAGTATTTAATAGAAGTTATTGTTTGATCTACATTAAAATATGCATCTAACATATGTAATCTATAATTAAGCCAATCTACTACTTGATATATGCCTCTACCATGGAATGATTGTAATTCTTTGGATGAGAAACCACTATTTTGATCTGTTGTATTAGAATATCCAAAGTCTTCTGATGAATCATCTTGTTTAATACGTTTTAAATATTTAAAACGATAATTCATATTCCATAATTGTTCAGGAATATTATTCATTGATTTTGAAAAATAATTATCAATAAAATATTGAGCATTTCTTAATTCACCAATGCCATGTAAACCATAATATGGACTGTCACCAGATACTTTATTTGGTAATGTTCTAAATTTTGTCCAAATATTTTGCGGAACATACATTTTTAAAGGATCACTAGATGAATATTGATCTAATGCAGAACCATCTGGATTTGTTGTACCAGAATCAGCCATTGCAATTGCTGCATATTTTGCAACTGCAAATAAATATGATGATGGCACATCGAAACCTTCGATTGTTACACTTTGATCTTTAACATAAGGATCATTTGTATTTTTCTTAGGTTTAAAATCTCTATAAATATTTATTTCAGATAATGTATTTTCATCAGATAACCAATAATCAGAAAATGCAAAATATGAATTTTCCAAATATGTACCTGTATTATATCTACCAAATGCGGTATCCATATCATAAAATGAAACAAACCATTTTCCATATATATTCAAATTATTTTCTTTATTTATATCATATTCAGATCCATAATTTTCTGCCCAAGATGCATTCCATGTTTTAACGTTTAAGTTTTTCATAACAGAGTCAGTTAAACCAAACGCCATACATATTGTATAATATTCTGCAAGACTAGGATAATCTATAATAGGTTCTTTTTTATTATCATTATAATTAGTATTTTCTGTAGTAAATATTAATTCAATTAAATTATTTTTTAAACCTTGATAATATTCATTTGAATTATTTGTAATTAAATTATTAATAATTGTTGCATAATTATTTTCATCATAAACATTTATTAAATATTTTAAATTATCTGAGGCTAATACATCACGTTTAAATTGTAATCTATATGTAGGTACTTGGTTAGCAGAATTAAATATTGATGAATTAACACCATCTTCTATATATCTTGAATATTCATATGAATGAACACCTAAATGTTTTTTAAGAATATAATCAAATATATAACCACCACCTTTTGCAACATGTTCAACTAAACGTTGTAAATGCCATAATGTTTTATTTTGTGTATTAACAGTTAATTTAGGAACGAAGTCGCCAAACATTGCTGCATCATCATTTGTACGACTATCTGGTGATAAAATTGATTTATCATATTGTGAAAAATCATTATAACTACTATTACCTTGAATTTCCGCAACAATAACTGAATCACGTGTTCTTAATTCTATATCATCCTCCTTTGTTAATTTAAATTCCATTGTAACAAATTTTGATCCATCACATGTTTTTAATATATCATGAACATGTCCATTATTATTTTGTTTTAATAAAATTGGATCATAATATCCCATATTAAAATATGAGTCACGACCTAAGTTAAAATTATATATGCCAAGATAATAAATATTTTCTTTTTTATTACCTGATGCACTATATGAATTAACTTTTATAAATGCAAGTACTGGGAAACCAGTTAAACAATTTTTAACATACTTATGATATTCTGAATGTTCATCAAATTGTATATCAAATTTCTTTGTATTATTGTTAACAAATTCACCAATTGATGTATTATTACAATGCGATGAGTCAACCATATCTGCTTTTAATGTAAATGCTTGTTCTGGCAAATATGTTTTCTTAGCAATATCTGCATTAGGCGCGCCATCTTCAGCATACATAAAATTAGGTGTAAATAAATAAATATGTCCTGCTCCAGATTCTATACCTAATGTTAAATTTTTAACAAAATATTGCATTGTTGAAGAACCTTGTAATTCTAAATACCATTTGCCATCTCCACCTGGTATTATTCTACAATCTTCTTTATTTAAATCTAATTCATATTTACCAGGTGAATAATAAATGTATTCTAATTCCCATTTTGTCTTTTTTCCTTCTTGACTAGTTGATTGAAAGAAATTATTAACGAATTTGTTTTTAGAATTATCTAATTCAAATATTATAATTGGAATATTTATTGATTTTGATATTTCTTTAATAATATCAGAATTTTCAACTTCAATCATCCCATAATCTGTTTCTTTAAATTTTCTTAATGCATTAATAACCTTCCCAGTATCATCTTTAGCATTTGAACTAGAATTGCATTCATTAGCATACTTGTAATGATATTCAGAAATTGCAATATCATCAAGATATACTATATTTCCTGACAAATCTTCAATATTTGAATCAGAATGTGGTAAATATGAAATTTCTGCTAAATTAATTCCATAATTGGCATTATGTAATATTATTGAATTCCAAACTGCAGTTGAATTAGAAAAACTTTGTAATGCACCTTCTAATACACCATCTAAATAAACACATATTTCGTAATATGGTGTAGCATTATAATATAAATATCTTTTATAAATTGATAATAAATGATACTTACTATTATCTGTTACATTATAATTTTGTTCTTTAGGTAAAAATAATGTTATTAAATTATTACCAAGAATAATTTTATCTTGATATATATCTAATTTTAAATTATTACCATTATCATTTGAATTAATTGTTATAATAGGTATGCGATTTTTATAATTATTTGCATTATTAATATAACTATATTGAATTCCTAAAGAAACAAAACAGTCATATGTATCATTACTATTTATTGCATTATTTATATTACATAATGTTATATCATCACCTGATGTAAATTGCTGAATATACTGATTATTAATATATTTTCTAAATGCAGTAGTTGTATGTCCATTTCTAAAATAATGTAAATATGAAGGATTAATATTAAATATATTTTCAATATTACTTCTATACCAGTTAAAAGTATTATCTTTATTATATGTATAGAAATAATAATAAATCTTATTTAACGTATATTCTGTATATATTGAAAGAACATATATGCCAGGATCTTGAATATTTATATTAAATGGTCTATTTTTTTGTGAAGCTTGAATATAACCTTGTGGCACTTCATTACCAAATTCTACTTCTTGTGTTAATTCATTTAATTTACCTAATTTATAATATAACGTTGCTTCACTTATATTTTGAGGCATATAAGGTGATATTGTAAACCCAATATTACCAGTTGAGAAAACATAAAATTTATAATTATTTAATTGATCATATAAAATATTTGTTAAATCTTCAAATAATGTTAATTCATTTAAATTAGATCTATCTATATTAAAATATGTTATTATATCAGTTACTTCATCTTCACTTAATGTTTTATTAGTATTTAATTTTTCATATAATATATAATATTTTACATATAAATTATATTCATTTAATATATCACTATTATTTAAACGATATTTATAAATTTCTGCATTAGGCATAATTGGTTTAATTTTTATAAATACGTCATCAGTAGGTATTACTGTAAAATTAATTGTTTCTTGATATATTCTAATGCCATTTGAATAAAAAGATAAAGGCAATGAATAATCACCAATTAAGTCTTCTGTATTTGTAAGAAATTCTTCACTAAAAGATATCATATAATATCCTTCTTTCTTATCAATATAATTTATTATAAATTCTGATGCGCTTAAAATGTTTGATGAAGTTCTAACAATTATATCATTATCAGTTTGCAAATCATAATTAATTTTTAAATTAACTCCAGATGATATGTTAACTGAATTTGCATAAAATATTGATTCATTATTAATAAATAATGTATTACCATCATTATTTACAATATCTGAAGAAAATGAATATGCATGTTTAATATAATTAATTGAAACAGATTCTTGTAATACACTGCCATCAGAAGATGTATATCTTAATAAAATTGATATAACACCTTTATTTTTACCAGTTAAATTTAATGAATATGTTTGTTTAAAATCATTATCTAAATTAAAAGAATTTCTATCTGATATACTAAATTGACTATTATTTATTGTTAAACTTTTTAATCTATATTCATAATTAACATTAGCATTTGTTAAAATAATTTCTAAAGGAACAGATTTTTCATTTTCAATTTTATCTCCTATAATTATATAATCATTTAAATTTTGAATAATTATTCCTGCTAATTTAATTTGATATTGTAATTTTGTAGATGGCGTCGTACCACCACCGCCAGATCCTCCTTTAGATCCAGTACCACCATATTTATATAACCATTTTGTATATTTTTTTAAATCATTAATATCTGTAGTATGATCATCAATAATTTCTGTTAAAACTTTTCCAATATTTTTTCCTGATGCCAAAATATCATCAGATGAAAAAATAAATTGTTCTCCTGCATCTGTATGTAATTTCATATATTAAATTACAGTATATTTTTTATTAAAAATAAAAAATGGGATATAATTATATACCCCATTTATTATAATTAGTTAATTTTTTATAATATAACATCATCTATCATTTGTGTTTCATTCTTAACCCAAAGACCAAAATTATCATAGTCTTTAACTTTTTCTTTAAGTTGCTCAACTGTTGGACCTCCATCATATTCTAATATAAAATCAATATCATTTAGCATATCATCAGTATATTGATTCTTATCAATTAAATATTCAATTTTCATATTATTAATACCTAATTTTGTATCATATGTAGATTGATCAAACTTATATTTTGCATTAAAGATATTTGTAATTCTACCAAGCTTAACTTTACAGTGTATATCTGTTAATTGTTTATCAAAATCATAAGTAATAAACATTGGATATAATTGATTGTTACTTGGTGTATCACTTGATGTACCTGGATTTGTCTTAGGTATAATATTTGAGAATTTTTGTCTTGGCGTTGGTAATTCTTTATTAGATTTAAGTTTATATCCAGTTGCTTGACACATTATATATCTTACTGCTAAATTAGCATAAGTATCATATGAATCATGTTCTTTATATTTTTCATCAGATGATGGGAAATTATATTTAGGAACACATGGATAGAATGATTGTGTTAATTCATTACTATTATATTCTATAAAATCCTTTCCTCTATAAGTTATTGGGAACTTAGACCAGTTAATTTGTCCTGTATATAATTTGTTATTTGTTTCAGCACCAAACCAAGGATATTCAGATAATCTCCAGTCACCGTTAATTGTATCAACAGTATTATTCTTATTTATATAAGTTGCATCTGGAGCCCAAATCCAATTAATATTTCCCTTTTCATTTTCAAGAGTTGGACCCATACTCATTGGACCATCTGTTAAACTTGCTTTATTTACATTAACATATTCACCTGTAGATTTATTATATTCAATAGTATATTTATAATTTTCTCTTAATGGATATGTTATAGCATAAGTATGCTTATGTCCGCCAATACATAATTTAACTTTTGATGATTCCAATAATCTACTGAACCAATAAATACCTGCGCCCTTTTCATTTTTTGATATTTGATTCATATGACTACCAATAAGAGCATCAGCATCAGACATACTTCTATATTTTATTATTTGTGTTTCATTTTCTGCAATACATTTATGTGTTATAACAGTAAATGGCATTTCATGACATGCCACCATGCATTTCTTTTCAGTATCATTAAATGCATGCCACATTAAAGTATATATAGGAGTAAATGTATCATATGTAGCACCTTCAGCAATTGTTTTATTTGCGACATATTCTTCATTACCAACTGTACTATTTAATGTATATCCTGTATAAATATTTACTGTGTATTTATTTGATACTTTATTAGATTCTTCTAAATCTACACCGTATTTCAAATAATACCAGTCACGACAATTAACTTCAGTAATTTCTGAATTTGCCATAACAAATCTAACATCTTTAGAATCTAAATAATAGAATGAAGGTATATATACATTATTAATAATTGGATAATGATCTTCACCATCATTAAAGAAATTATTTACATCTACACAGTTAAATAAATAGAAGTAATAAGGATTAGACTTACCATCATCATCACCAGTTCCTAAGAATTGAACATCAGTACCATTTAAGTCGTTATTACCAACAATATTGTTTTGTTCTAAATGATTAAATAATACATCACCAGCAATAAAGTAATCTAGCCATTCATTAATACGAGAACCTGATTGTGTTAAGTCACCAGTATTTAAAATGATTGGTAATATATTAGGATTAGCTGCAATATCATTACTTATCTTTTCATTTAACTTAATAGCAGCAGCTGCCCAAACTTGATATTCAATCCAATGGAATCCTTGTTGGTCTGAGATTTGATATAATTTAGGTATATATGTATCTGGGTATATAGTAAATTGACGTACTTCTGAACAGTGTCCTTCTAAAGGATTACCATTTTTATCTGCCTGACCTACTACATAATTATATACTTTTTTATTACCAGATATTTCACTAAATTCAACTACACATTTATGAGATACATAAAAATCATTTGTTGCTGCAAATAAGCCACATGCACGTGGTGCTTTTGTGAATTCTGAATAACTTACATCTAAATAATTTCCATTACTATCTTTACGTGATCTATCTAATGTTGTATGTGGTCTGTAATCACAATATGCAATATTATTAACATATGCAGGATATTCTTTACGACGACATCCATTTGTAAAATTCTTTTGTTCAATATCAGTATTAGTATACTTATAAGATTCAAATTTGCCAACTAATGAAGTACCATCATAAATCCAAACATATTCATCAGTATTAGAACCAGATAACCAGTTAAAACATCTTGTTGTATAAATATTTTCACCAAATGAAACAGTTACAGCATTAGGTTTTTCAGCATTAAATTTTGTCTTATCTGTACAAACATTTTTATTTTCAAATGATGCCTTTGGAGTATAATCACTTACATATTTAATTGCTGTAGATTTTGGGAATTCAATATATTCTTTATTAAGTATTAAATATTGGGCATCATTAGCTAAACTTGCCCATCTTAATCTTGAACTATCTTTTGTTGAGAATCCATTAAATGCTTGTTTAGCAGGATCTAATTCAAATGTATTTTTATAAATACAATTTGATTTAATTACAAATGGCCAACCTTTAGATATTGATAAACCATATCTTGCTGCACCAATAATAGTAGCATCAATTAAACCTGCAGGTAATGAATATGTACCACCATAAGAAGGTAATGCATTTGTATCACATATTTTTAATGTACCTTTATTAGAAGTTGTATCATCACCTAAATAGTTTGCTTCTTTTTCAATTGTATAATCAATATCTTTATTTAATAAATAAAGCATATTTGATTCGTCAAGATTCATATAAGTTACAACAAATACAGTTGACTTTGTTGAATCGTTATCAATTGAAAAATCAATTAATTCATTATTAACATACCATTCTTGGTCATATGTATTAACATGAATAAAACAGTTAGGATCATTATCATTAATGATATATTTCTTACCTCTAATAAGATAAGTAGAACCAGCTTTAATAATACCTGTTAATTTAAGAGTATGCTTAATATAACGATTCATAGATTTATCAAATCTAATCATGTGTAATGCGCATCCACTTAAATTATAATCCTTATCACTTGTATTTTCTAATTCAACATATGCATGTGAGCATCCATGTGTTACATCAGTTGTTAATGGAACATATACTGCGCCAAT
>Ga0247610_10006021_pt1 | contig 12678 bp, 14 predicted proteins | sample 174DNAGHGhighgp2_FD_193483 | JGI IMG/M metagenome (GOLD analysis project Ga0247610, IMG submission 193483) | Sheep rumen microbial communities from Palmerston North, Manawatu-Wanganui, New Zealand - 1742 DNA GHGhigh gp2 | ecosystem: Host-associated > Mammals > Digestive system > Stomach > Rumen...
AAAAACAAAAAAAATTGGAAGGAAATCAAGAAAAAAAATAAAATCCGCAAAATAATAAGCCGTACATCAATATACCACACTGCGGTTACTCACCTAATTAATATTATAGAGAAACCTCAAAAAGAAGGAGAGATTTAACACCAACGGAAAATATGCAAATAATTTGAATGACAGGTTTGTTATATAGGAGTTCACCACGGCCTCTTCGAACCCTTAAAAAAATCAAAAAACGGGCGAAAAGAAGAAAAACGTGCGGAAAAGTTTGTCAAGTTCGGGAAAAGTTTGTATATTTGCAGCGTCAAAACATCTGTTTTGGCTATCCGGTAAGTTTCCGAGTGGGGGCAGGACCATATCGCCACCGTCCCGTTTTAAAGAGTTGTTTAGGCAACTCTTTATTTGTTATATCTACGGCTAAACGTGTTGAAAAAGTCTCTGCTTTCCGTTGAACTTCGTTTTAATAGTATTGATTTCTTCCCCTTGAACACCAAAACCTCCATAGCACTAGGGTTGATTTCAAAATATCGTTTGATACAGCTTGCTAATGAAATCGCACGGTAGTCAGTAGCCATGTTCAGTAGCACATGGGTAGTCTGCCCGACAGATTCAAGCAACCGATTCATGACAGAAGCCTTGCCATGAATGGTTTTTAAGTCATACATCTTATAGACTCCTTTATTTTCAAAGATGAAGTCAGCTGTCCTTATTCCCTTTGGATTGGGCAAGATGTAAACTTTGTTTCCATGAGCAACAGCCTTGCGTGCTGCATCAAGTAACAAGGGAAAGTCTTCACGGTGGCTACCAGCTGCTGCAAAGATGTCTTTCTCATTCTCAACAGGTTTGAAGATGTAAAGAGTGGTCAGCATCTTCAACTGACGTATGAAGTCTGCTCCTGTCAGGATGTGAAGCCGTGCAAGTTCTAATGCTATATCGTATTCTGGCATGTCATCTTTTCGTTCACCAACGCGGACACTACAGTTGCATTACACCTGTACTTAGATTCAAATTTGCGAGATATCAAACGAAAATCCGAATTTTAGACCATTATTGATTATCAGGCACTTAGAAAGACACCATAAGTTTTAGAGAGTTTCAAACCTGACCTCGAAATAACGATATTAAATAACGAGAATCACCGGTTATGGAACAGAAACAAATCTTTCTAAATGAAGTTGAGGCTAATTTTAACCTCCGTGAGCCAAAGGGTAGTAAGCCTACTATAATATATTTAGTGGTACGCGCGCAAAGGAGGCAGTACAAATTTTCACTTGGATGCAAGGTTTACCCATCCCATTGGGATAGGAAAAAGCAGCGTGCCTTCATCAGTCCATACCTTACAGAACTTGACAATCGAAATAATTTTATAGTCAATCAAAAAATTTCTCACTTTTTATTTCTCTTCAGAGAAGTTTCGCAGTATATTTGCAACTGTCCGACGGATATGGAAAAATACATAAAAATATTAAAAGATAAATTAAAAAATAACAAAATGGCGAATAGAAATAAAAAAAACGCGCTTATTGAGATGGGAAATGTAGTAGATGAGCAAGCAATGGGAGAAGGCAGCAAATACGGCTATCAGTGTGAAATCAAGTCATTTACGACTTTTATAAAGGAAAAATACGGGAAAGGCATCCTATATTGGGATGAAGTCACATTAGCCCTGCTAACTGAATATGAGACATGGCTACACAGACAAACCGTCATGCACAAGATTACGCACGAAATGGTTTTTATGGAGGATAATACCGTAATTGGTAAGATGATGAAGATTTACACCATTCTCAAATACGCGGAACGTAAAGAACTAATAGACCTCCAAACCACACGGATTTACAAATTAAAGGATAAGAAGGCAAATAAAGACAAAACCGAAGAAAACCAAATCTATCTAACAGACGATGAACTAACTACCATCTTAAACTTGGAATTAGAAGGGAATATGGAAAAGGTACGAGACTTGTTTTGCTTTCAGAATGAAGTCGGTCAACGTTACGAAGATATTAACGGAATTAAGCCTAAAATCATTAGGGGTAACAAAGTAGAGATTATTCAGAAGAAAACGAGTAAGAGAGTGACACCCCCAATCACAGAAACGGCCAAACACATTCTTGAAAAGTACAATGGCCACCTGCCAACAATCCGATTACAAGTAGCAAACAAGTTACTCAAACAAATAGCAAAACAAGCAGGAATAACACGTATGGTTAGCGCCTGCGAAAAACGCAATGGCAAGCAATACAGATACGATGTAGAGGGGTGGCAATGTGTAGGTACTCACACGGCGAGACGTTCTTTTGTTTCAAACGGACTCAAGAAGAAAAACGACAGCAGTGTTTTGAAGAAAATCACAGGACATAGCACCAACAGCGCATTCGAAAGATACAACAGATTAGAAAGTGAAGATGCGGCTGACATTGTGATAAATAATAGCGGTAAGATAGAGCAGCCTCAACAATCCCCATCGGTTCCAGTTACATCGATACCTGCCTCAACGGTAAGCATTGACTACATAGAGCGGAATGTCAGAGAGAAGATAGAACTTGAAAATAAGGTAAAGGAGCAAGCGAAAGAAACGGCTATCATCCGTAAGCGGATGGAACGGCAGAGCAAGGAACTGAAAGACTATCAAGACACCTTCACGACTGCCGAATATATAGATAAAGTCGGAGATTTAACCCTGCAAGCAGAGCAGGACGCAATTTTTCTTTATCACGAAAAGCCATAGGGATGACCATCGAAACAACAGAGAACTTTCAGTATCATTTTTTAACAAAAATCAGGTGTAACCTACTGAATATAAAGGGAGTGAGTGCCGTATTCGGGCACTCATATAACCTAATATCGTTAGTAGCGGTAAGTTTCCTTCGGAATGCCGTCTATTTTAAAATTTTGGAAAAAATTTTTCAAAACATACTTATTGGTCTTGACACTTTTTCCAAACTAACCTATATTTATAAGTAAATAAAGATTTATATTTTAATACAATGAGAAAATACAGAGAATTAAACGACATTACAAAGGCTAAGATAAGCCAAAGCATGAAGGGAAGGTCAAAGACACCTACCCACAAAGAAAATATCAGCAACGGCCTCAAAGCATATTGGCAAACCATCCCGAATAAACCAACAACAGAAAGCAGCCATGAATAAGATTTATCGTTTTGGAATTGATATGTTGAGGCTCTGTTATGAGATAAAAGAGCCCGCTATTATCGACTATTTGACCAAATTGGAGCCGGATAAAAAAGCAGACTTTTACGACTTTTATCTGATTAGGATAGAGGGTAAACATTTTGAATATGTGTACGAAATCCGTTACGATGAATTAGGCGAGGATAGGCTTTTCGGAGAATTACGTTTCGGGATAAATCGCAATGAAGATGAGGCTAATACCCATACCAACGGAACACGCAAGGCATGGATAAGCGTATCGAATCGGGTACTTTATACGAACGACGAAATCCATTATCTTGATTATATTGCTAACGTTCTACATTTGGAATTACATAACATCACCTGCCTTGATTTATGCCTTGACATGACCATGAATATAGCAAGGTATTTGAGGAGGCTTATACGCTGCAAAGATTTAGGTGTAATCCTCAATGGTAAGCGAGTATTAGACCGTAAAGCAGACCGTCCCGAAATCATCTATACAATGTCGGGCAACTTAGATAGAGACAAATATCTGACCGTGAACGTCAAGCAGAAAAAAGCCATTAAAGACAAAAGCATGGGCAGCACACTATCAGCATACGACAAACGAGCAGAGATTGCCAATAGTTCAAGTAAGGACTATATTTCAGATTTATATGGATGGCCCAGTAAGTTGCATCGTCTCGAAGTCCATCTTAACAACGATGAACTAAAAGACTATTTCAATAGGACGGGGGATGAACTGAATATCGGAATTATTTTCAATGAGCGTTTTTTGCTTCGGCTATTCATATACACTCTTGAAAGTCTAATCAGATTTGAGAGGAACGGCAAAAAGTTAGATTGGTGGGAAGTTTTAGAAGGGGGTATAACAACCACCCCTGCGAAAAAGGGAAAAGAAACGATATCTCCTTTGTTGAAGGCAAGTTTGCCTAATTGAATTCATATTTCCATTTTGTTAGTAAGTGTATTCTTTAGAAAGTGTATTCAAATATATCTACAATACTTTTTCAAAAAGAATACATTTTGTATTCAAAATATTCTTTGATTTTCTTGCATATATCAGATTTTTTTCGTACCTTTGCATCAAGTTTAGAAACAAAAGTTGATATTAAAATCATAGAGTTATGACAGCAGCAATTTACGCCCGAGTGAGCAGCCTCAACGACAGACAGTCAACAGACCGTCAAGTAATAGACCTCCGTAATTACGCAGACCGTAACGGCATAGAAGTCGTTAAGGTTTTCGAGGAACATATCAGCGGAGCAAAGCGCAACGAGGAACGTGCCGTTTTATGCGAGTGCCTTGATTACTGCATTGACAATAAGGTAGACACCCTTCTCATTAGCGAACTCTCAAGACTTGGCCGCAATGTTGATGAAGTATTAGCCAATGTAAAACGCTGCAAGGATAACAGCCTCAACATCTATTTTCAGAAGGAAAACTTGTCTATCTTCGAGGCTGACGGCAAGAAAAACCCCTTCCTTAACATCTTTATATCTGTGCTTGGCACTTGTGCCGAAATGGAAAGAGAGAATATCAAATTTCGTCTTAATTCAGGTCGTGAAAAGTATATCGCAGAGGGTGGCAAACTTGGTCGTAAGCAGGGCAGCACCAAATCATCAGAGAAAAAGCAAGAGGAATACAAGCAGGTACTTAAAGAACTTCGTAAAGGTACCAGCATCCGCAGAACTGCCAAATTGTGCGACGTTTCTGTTAGCACGGTCCAGAGACTCAAGGCAGAGTTTTGCTTATAAAAAAAGAGCCATCAGTTTGTTTGGTGGCTCTCCTTTTTGTTTAGTATGAGGTAGAATTGTTGTGTGTCATAGTTGTATAGACAGCCTCCTCTATATCTCTATTTCGATATTCTCCTTTATTTCTGTATAGCCTGCCTTCGGCAACATCGAACACAACATCACGGGTTTTCCACTTATATTGATATGTCGTATTTCCCCAATGGCCGCTTTGATTGTATAGTTCCACTTCAACTATAAATGTTTTATAGTCGCCCGATAGTGTAAATGCCGTTTCCGAAATAGGATTAGCATCACCCAAATACTCCGGTGCTTTTCCACCTCCTGCCGTGCCATATACAATTATACAACGTCCGTCTTCCAGCACGACAATAGGAGGGCAATTCCAAAGGCTACCATCTTTCTTGGTGTAGTCGAACTTGTATGTTCCAACAAACTTTTTGTACGATGGTTTTTGAGGCGCATTCTGTGACTGCCCTTGTTGGCTTAACTTTTGCTCTACTTTTGCATTGACAAGCGAATCTATATTTTCTTGTTCATTCTGACCATTAGAGGACTTCGAGCCGCAACCAGTCACAACAAGCCCGAATAAAGCGACTACCGCTATTAGCATAATGTTTCTATATTCTTTCATACCTATCTTTTCTTAAATGTTATAACATCAGTATATTCCAGTTTCTGACCATTATACTCTACTTCAATTTCAGACCCAATGGACTGAATTTTTAGAGTAGTAGCAGATAAAGTCAACACTTTATACTTGGCAACTCCATAAGCAATTGTGAGTGTTTTGCTGCCAGCGTCATAGGTGTAATCTACGGCAGTACCATTCATAACATCTGTTTTGTCATGTACGGTAACTTTATTTTCGGTAAATACCCAGTAGGCATTCGGTGGCGTTTCGTCCTTTCCATCGGTTACCAGTGAGATTAAATCCCACGTTCCGACAAGTGCAGAACTACCTCCACCATTGTCATCGTCATCATCCCCGCAACCGGTAAGCGAGAGACTAACGACAGCCATCATAGTGAATGCAATTAGACTTAAATATTTTTTCATTTTAGATTCTCATTTTGAAATTATTGCAATAATTCTTTTTCAGTCCAATGAGCGGAGGGAGACAAAAAGAAAACGTGGACTGATAACTTCGTCTACGCTCCCGAGGTATCGCCAAACACCATGCCGCTATATACGAGTAAAAGCCCACGCTGAAGCGTGAGCGTCAAACTTTTACTCATTGCGGCCCGTCTAATTGGCGATTTTCGGGAGCCCGATTCAAGTTTTACGCTTCTTTCCTATATGTCTATATTTCTTATATCATAGGCAAATCTTTTTTGTTTAACGAGTGCAAAGGTACAAATTTTCTGCCACATTTAGCAGAAAACCGTCAAATTATTCCCGTATTCGGGAGATTTTATGTACTTTTGCAGAGAAATAAGAGGATAGGGAAAAGAACTTCCAAAAATAACGGTAGTCCTAAGTTATTGAAAATCAATAGGGGTTATAAATTTGCGAGATTTGACTGCACAGACAGTAACGTCCGAAAACGTCCTTTACCCATTGGCCAAGCCCTACAAACTGCATCGTCGGCCTCCGGACTCCATCGATGTTTGTTTTGACCCGCCCTGCCATAGAGTGGCTGGCTTAGTCGGGTGCAAACATACAAACTTTATTTGTAAAAACAAAAAAAATGGAAGGAAATCAAGAAAAAAAAATCCGCAAAATAATAAGCCGTACACCAATATACCACACTGCCGCTAATCACCTTATTTATAATAATATTGAAAACGCACAAAAAGAAGGAAAGATTTAACGATTCTGCGTAAAATGAAGCCGAAGGAAATTGGTTTTTCAGAAAAAAGCAGTATATTTGCAGCGGTATTGTCATGAGGCTGTATCACGCATCAACATTATGCATAAAAAATGGAAGAAAACAACAAAATTCTTATTTATACGGACGGTAACGGGCTGACGAAAATAGACGTAAAGCTTGAAGATAACACGCTGTGGCTCACACAAGCCCAGATGTGCGAGCTGTATCAAACGAGCAAATCGAATGTAAGTGAACACATCAAGCACATATTTGAAGAAGGCGAATTGCAGGAAGATGCAGTTGTTCGGAAATTCCGAACAACTGCATCAGACGGCAAACTATACCTGACAACTTTTTATAATTTGGACATGATTATTGCCTTGGGGTACCGTGTGCGCTCCATCATTGCGACACGGTTCAGGCAATGGGCTACGGAACGACTCAAAGAATATATTGTCAAAGGATTTACACTCGACGATGAACGGCTTAAGAAACTTGGCGGTGGCGGTTACTGGAAAGAACTACTTGAACGCATCCGAGACATCCGAGCCACAGAGAAGGTCCTCTATCGGCAAGTGCTGGAAATTTACGCCACAAGTATCGACTATGACCCACGAGCATCTGTATCTCAGGAGTTTTTCAAGAAAGTACAGAACAAGATTCATTATGCCATCCATGGACGCACAGCTGCAGAGTTGATAGTGGAACGTGCAGATGCAGAAAAAGACTTCATGGGGCTTCTCACGTTCAAAGGTAATCAGCCCACATTGGTTGAAGCTAAAACAGCGAAGAACTACCTGGATGCCAAAGAACTCCGTGCTATGGGGCAACTGGTTTCGGGATATTTGGACTTTGCAGAACGACAGGCAGAACGCGAACAGCCGATGACAATGAACGACTGGGCCAACTATTTAGACCGCATTCTTACAATGTCTGGCGAACAACTGTTGCAAGGTGCCGGCAGCGTATCGCATGCCGAAGCAATGGAACACGCGACAAGCGAATATCGCAAATACAAACAACGCACCATCAGCGATGTAGAACAGGACTATCTGGATGCTATCAAACGACTGGGCAACATAGGAAAGGAAGAAGACGCAAAGTAAGTGTAATGTTCCCGAGGCTGAGTGGTTCAGTGGAACACCATCTAATAGAAAGACTTATAGAACTGGATGCTAACCATGCGAAAGGAACACCGGTCTTTATTGAACCATAATACATAATATGACCCAACCCGAATTACAGCAATACTTGCTCCGCGAGTACCCACAGGAGAATGCTCTGTATGGTTCAATTTTGAAGCTAAATTATAGCCAGAATTCGCAAAGACAGCCAAAAGAACATGGTTAACAGACAATAATTATAATACGATAAAAGAATGGACAAATGGATAAGGAACAACTAAAAGAAAGAGAAACAAGGGTGATAGAACTTGCAGTAGAATTTTGTAATGAGCACTTGGACGAAGAGTGCACAGAGCTATGTACAAAACTTGTGCAGAAACTGGGACGCAAGCGTTCCTGCCCACTACAATCCGGAAGGATTGAGATATGGGCAGCTGCATCGGTATATACCATCTGCAGCATCAACTTCATGTTCAGCAAGAGTTCACGGTTGAGCACATCATCTTTTGAAATTGCTGAGCATTTTGGTGCAAGCGGCTCAACAATAGCGCAGAAATCGAAAGTCATCAAAGACTTACTGAAGATAAGCAACGTCTTTGACCCCAATTTCTCTCTGAAGGAGATTGCCGATAACAATCCATTCAATCATCTTGTAATGAGAAACGGCTTCATCTTCTTTGAATAGCTAAAATGCACATATTATATGGCAAAAGACAAGATAGCATACGTCTGCTCAAACTGCGGACAGGAATCAGCAAAATGGATTGGCAAGTGTCCGGCTTGCGGACAGTGGAACACGTATAAAGAGATACGCGTGGCCGACACGCGGCAGCAGGCAGCCACCTCAGCCGCCGCTACTGCCGGCCATCAGCTGCGTAAGAACAAGGTGTTGAGGCTGCGTGACATCTCTGCTAAGGATGACCCGCGCATTGACATGCACGATGGGGAACTGAACCGTGTGCTGGGCGGCGGTCTTGTGCCGGGCAGCATTATCCTGCTGGGGGGCGAACCGGGCATCGGCAAGTCTACGCTGTCACTTCAGACCATGCTACAGCTGACAGACAAACGCGTGCTCTACGTCAGCGGTGAGGAGAGTGCGCATCAGCTGAAGATGCGCGCCGAGCGTATTGCCCACGGCGTGAACGACAACTTTCTGATTCTCTGTGAGAACTCGCTGGAAGCCATCTTCGAGCATATCAAGGACGTACAGCCAGAGCTTGTGGTGGTAGACTCCATACAGACCATAGCCACCGAGGATGTGGAGTCGAGTGCCGGCTCCATTGCCCAGGTGCGCGAGTGTGCCTCTGCCCTACTCCGCTTTGCCAAGACCAGCGGCGTGCCCGTCATCCTCATCGGCCACATCACCAAGGAAGGGTCGCTGGCAGGTCCTAAGATTCTGGAGCACATTGTGGATGCCGTCATTCAGTTCGAGGGCGACCAGCACTATATGTACCGTATTCTCAGGAGTATCAAGAACCGCTTTGGCAGCACCTCGGAATTAGGTATCTACGAGATGCAACAGACGGGACTGCGGCAGGTATCGAACCCCTCGGAACTGCTGCTGACAGAAGACCACGACGGACTGTCGGGAGTGGCCATCTCCAGTGCCATAGAGGGTGTGCGTCCCTTCCTGGTAGAGACCCAGGCCCTGGTGTCGTCGGCAGCCTACGGCACGCCACAGCGTTCGGCCACGGGCTTTGACCAGCGACGCCTGAACATGCTCTTAGCGGTGCTTGAGAAGCGCGTGGGTTTCAAGCTGATGCAGAAGGATGTGTTCCTGAACATTGCCGGCGGGTTGCGCGTCACCGACATGGCCATGGACCTCAGCGTCATCGCTGCCGTACTGTCAAGCAATGTCGACACGCCCATCGAGGAAGGATGGTGCATGGCCGGCGAGGTGGGCTTGAGCGGCGAGGTGCGTCCTGTGGCCCGTATCGAGCAACGCATCAGCGAGGCTGAGAAGTTGGGATTCCAGCATATCATCATACCGAAATACAACCTCTCAGGACTGGACCGCAAGAAGTTCAAGATTGAGCTGCACCCAGTCCGCAAGGTGGAAGAGGCCCTCCGCGCCCTGTTCGGATGAAATATTAAGAAGACAACTTAAACAACCAGGACAACCTTAATCGCTTAATAACTAAAGTTGTTTTGGTTGTTTTAGTTGTCTTCTATTCTTCATAGACCGTCGGGTCATCAATGCCCGCATCGGCCAGTGCCTCACGGCGCTCCACACAGGTGCCGCACTTGCCGCAATGGTGCTCGCCACCCTTGTAGCACGACCACGTCTCGCTGTAGTCGATGCCCAGCACCTTGCCGCGACGTGCAATGTCGGCCTTCGTGATGTTGGTATAGGGCGATCGCAGGTGTACGTTGACAAACGTGCCGGCAGCAGCGGCTTGGTCAAAGGCATCGACAAACTGCGGGGTACAGTCAGGATAGATGGTGTGGTCGCCACCGTGGTTAGCCATCATGACGTACTTCAGTCCATTCGACTCAGCAATACCGACCGCTATGGAGAGCATGATACCGTTACGGAAAGGCACCACCGTCGACTTCATGTTCTCGTCCTCATAGTGACCCTCGGGAATGTCGTCGCCACCCTTTAGCAGCGAGCTGACGAAATATTTGGTCATGAAGTCCAGGGGTATCACGATATGCCTGATGCCGAGACGCTCGCAGTGCAGCCGTGCAAAGGGAATCTCACGTGCGTTATGCTTCGAACCGTAGTCGAACGAAATGGCCAGCGCTATCCGTTCCTGTTCGTCATACAGCAAGGTGACGGAATCGACGCCACCGCTTAATATTATTACAGAATCTTTTTCCATCATTTTCTTATTATTCCTCTTATACCATCGGGAAACGGCTGCAAAGTTACACTTTTTTTCTGACACCACACAACCATGACGGCAAAAACCTCACGATGAAAATCTGGATTTATCACACAGTTGCAAACTACGCCTTACATTATGGACAAAAGAGCGTAAAAAAAACATAAATTCGACACGCCGCTTAGCGATATAACAATAATTCTTCGTATCTTTGCGGCACGATTGAAGAGAACGTTTTTACATCATTAATAATAATAGAACATTATGACAATCAACGAAATGAACTTTGCCGGTAAGAAGGCAATCGTACGTGTAGACTTCAACGTACCCCTGGACGAGAATGGTAAGATTACTGACGACACCCGCATCCGCGGTGCCCTGCCCACGCTGAAGAAGATTCTCGGTGACGGTGGTGCTGTCATCATCATGTCGCACATGGGCAAGCCCAAGGGTAAGGTTGACATGAAGAAGTCGCTGGGACAGATCCGCGAGGCTGTGGAGAAGGCCCTCGGCGTTCCCGTGGCTTTTGCTCCCGACTGCGCCAAGGCCCAGGAGGCTGCCGCTGCCCTGAAGATGGGCGAGGCCCTGCTCCTTGAGAACCTGCGCTTCTATCCTGAGGAGGAAGGCAAGCCCGTAGGTGTTGAGAAGGGTACTCCCGAGTTCGACGAGGCCAAGAAGGCCCTGAAGGTCTCTCAAAAGGAGTTTGCCAAGACGCTGGCTTCATACGCTGACTGCTACGTGATGGATGCCTTCGGCACCGCTCACCGCAAGCACGCCTCTACGGCTGTCATCGCCGACTACTTCGATGCCGACAACAAGATGCTGGGTCTGCTGATGGAGAAGGAGGTTCAGGCTGTTGACAACGTGCTGTCGAACATCAAGCGCCCCTTCGTGGCTATCATGGGTGGCTCGAAGGTTTCTTCAAAGATTGGTATCATCGAGAACCTGCTGGGTAAGGTTGACAAGCTCATCCTCTGCGGTGGCATGACCTACACCTTCGCTAAGGCTCATGGCGGCGAGATTGGCGAGTCAATCGTTGAGATGGACAAGCTGGACGTTGCCCTGGGCGTTGAGGAGCTGGCCAAGAAGAACGGCGTTGAGCTGGTTCTGGGCAGCGACTGCACAGCTACCAACGGTCTTGACTTCGGTACGATGACCGTTAAGGAGGGTGCTGAGATTATCACCTGCCCCGCCAACAAGGTTCCCGCCGGCTTCGAGGGTGTTGACGCCGGTCCTGAGAGCCAGAAGGCATTTGCCGCTGCCATCGAGGGTGCCAAGACCATTCTGTGGAACGGACCTGCTGGTGTGTTCGAGTGCGACGCCTTTACTGCCGGTTCACGTGCCATTGGCGACGCTATCGCCAAGGCTACTGCTGAGGGTGCTTTCTCGCTGATTGGCGGTGGCGACTCTGTGGCTTGTGTCAACAAGTTCGGCCTGGCCGACCAGGTGAGCTATATCTCTACCGGCGGCGGTGCACTGCTCGAGGCCATCGAGGGCAAAGTGCTGCCTGGTGTAGCAGCTATCAAGGGTGAATAAACCTGAACATTCCCCATACAGAAAAGGCTCGCTGATATAGCGAGCCTTTTCTTGTATGCGTTAAGAAGTAATGCCTAATCAATCTTCTTGGCGGCCTTTGCTGCTTTTTCGGCAGCCTTCTCAGCGGCAATCTTTGCCTTGGCGGCCTTCAGTTGCAGTTTGCTGTCGTTGGGATTCTTGGCGTACTCCTCCTGAGCCTTGGTTGCCTTCTCCTGAGCCTTCTCGGCAGCCTTGCGCGTCTTCTCGGCATTCTTCTGCAGCTTCTCGCGCTTCTTGGCCTCCTTCTCCTTCTTCTTAGCTTCAGCCTCCTTCTTCTTCTGAGCCTTCTCAGCCTTCTTCTGGGCCTTCTCAGCTTCCTTCTGAGCCTTGGCAGCAGCATCGTCGGCAGCCTTCTTAGCCTTCATCTCAGCCTGTTGTGCAGGTGTCAGCACCTCCTGTGCCTTTACGGTTTGCGCTCCTATCAGCATG
>Ga0247610_10006022_pt1 | contig 12677 bp, 4 predicted proteins | sample 174DNAGHGhighgp2_FD_193483 | JGI IMG/M metagenome (GOLD analysis project Ga0247610, IMG submission 193483) | Sheep rumen microbial communities from Palmerston North, Manawatu-Wanganui, New Zealand - 1742 DNA GHGhigh gp2 | ecosystem: Host-associated > Mammals > Digestive system > Stomach > Rumen ...
AACGCAGACGATGTGCTGGTCTTGCGGTAGATAGCATAGAGTGTTACATCTTCATCCGGTGTATAGGTGCTTGTCCCGGCTGTAATCTCTAATTCCGGCGACAACGACATCGGTGCGATAGCTGTTTTGCTCCAACCTACAAATGCCCACTCAGCACTACACGGACTTGTTGCACTCGGAACAGCAATAGTTGCTCCTTCGGATGCCTGCGTTACAGGAGTGGTTACACCTTGATTATTAAAGGTCACCGTATATGTTCTATCCCAAATTGCATATAGTGGCAGAGAACTTCCGCTATAAGTACTAATCGTGGCATCTAATGCATAATCTTGGCCACTACCATTTGCTGCAGTGTTCCACTTCTGGATAGTGTAACCATCACATGTTGGAGTAGGATTACTACTAAAGTTAATTGCACTTGACAATGTGGGATAAGTACTAAATGCTCTTTCAATCGTTGTCGGCATATTGCTGACATCTCCGGCATCTCCCGTCGGCGAGTTAGCATTAAAGGTAACTGTCAACTTTGTCGGAATATCACATGTCGGATTGGTCGTAAAGTAACCGGTTCGCGTGTAGCGATATAACCATGTTCCGTCTTGATTTGTAGAATAGCAAGCAAAACGCTCAGAACTTGAAGCGGTTCCATTAGGCGATTGCAAATATCTACCACTCACGTTAAAACTCTCTATTTGTCCATTTTTTTCATTAAACGTTGATAACTTCCAGTAGTATGCATTTGTTAGTGGTGAAGGTATTGATGCTGCGGCCGTAAATGATAAATCATTACTACTTCCTGAATAGTTCAGATATTTATTGTCTTCCACATCCCTCATGGTGAACTTATTGGAAGCAACTACAGTTACCACTATTTCGTGAGCTCCTGCTGGTTTTGCCTTGATTGTAGCATACTCGTCTTCGTAATCATCATTGGTAGTGTTCACCTTTTTACCATACGATGAACCACTATCTCCAGCATATACTCTATGATGATTATACGCTGCAATTAGATACCTTCCATCTTTTATTGATGTTACGCGTTTCCATCCGTTATTACCATCACACTCATAGCCATATAGCGCTTTAAGTGTAACATCTGCTGTCGGAGTAAAGCTTGCACCTGGCGCACCAACTAATGTGGAAGGTTCATCAATCTTAGCTGCCGGCTCTAACTCCGGAATATCGCTGCCGGTCACCCAACCAACATGCGTATCATACAAACCGCAACTGAACGTAATCGTCGGCAGAGTAATGCTCTGACCTTGAATAACCTGCACGCTTGTGCCATTAATAGAAGAGGTCTCGCTTGCCACGCTGTATGTCACCGTATAAGTCGAAGCTACTTGATACAAGTGGACATCAGTAGCCGGAGTAATACTTGCACCGGCATTATACGTTGCACTGGCTGCACCACCTTGGCTGGTAGCCCAACCCGTCTGACCTGAAGCGTAAGCATGTACTGTGGTGGTCGGCGATGTCAGCACGTCGCGCCACTCCTCGATCTCATTTCCGTTCACGTCATGGTAGTAAACCACATAGTAAGGAATGAACGAACAATACCAGTTCTGGTCGCAAGAGTTGCTATATATCTGATATACACCTGAACGGCCGCCTACATCGCTGGTCATGCCGCCCATCGTATTCATCTTCTGCGTATTACTCTTATCTTGCGCTCCTCCGTCATTCTTCGACGCATACTTTGTCGTTCCATCAGACTTACGAGCACCTATATAGAACTTGTAATTGTTATCGGCAAAATAGCCGGCAGGAGCTGTTGTGACTGCTGTCTGATACTTGTGAGTTCCGGCATCCACTAACTCGAATGACTCATTGGACCAAGCTCCGCCACCATCTACTCCGTGCGTAATCTGATATGTCGGGTAGAAGCCGAGATAGAAGTTACTATTCGCATCTACACTATTACCTCCTTCTACATCGTAGATACGCAATGTTCCTACTGCGCCTTCCAATTCAAAAGCTTTATAGGTACAACTACCGCCTTGCAGTTCAGCCAATGGAATCCAACCTGACTGCCATGCATCGGTTTGACCTACATAGTCATAACCTTCGCGTTGTACTTTCAGCAATGTGCTACTATTGTGTGCCGGCATCGTGAAGTTCGACAAGCGCCACTCGTGATCCGTGTCGTCATTTGGTTTCACTTTCGTGAAGCAACCAACCTCTTCCCATGTGCTACCGCTATTCGTAGATTTCAACAAACTGTATTCACAGAAGCAATCCGGTGAAGTGGTATATGTCGTGTTGATTGTCACTGCACCTGAAGCAGCCTTGTAGAAATAAATATTTGTTGACGCATTACTGGAAGCATAGCATCCATAACCATTACCGGACGAGAAGCCTAAGTATGCATTCACACTATTGTCTGTGTTATACTTATTAGCCAACTTATAGCCTGAAGCTGTGGAAACAATACTCCATTTAACATGATCATCAGTGCCATCGTCATCCATCATCGTTGCTTGAGAGGCTGTTCCTGTACTTGCCAGATATTGACCTGTTGCTACGTTCTTCAGAGTGTAGTAGGAGCCTGTCTTTTGAAGCAAATATACACCTTCTGCCGTGCTGATGGTAGCTGTACTTGTCCCTGCGCCTGTGCATGTGCTGTAGCCTACGCGTGTTCCGCTTATTGTATTGGAAAGGATATTGTCTTTGTTTCCAACACTGCTTAATATATATTTGTCTCCACTCGTCAGTTGAACAAGTGCGGTCAGACCGCTGCTTGCTTCATGGGTATAATTGAACGTACCAGTACCAACCGAAATACCACCTTCACTATATAAGGCGTAATATTGCAACGTTACTTCTCCTGATGGCACTTTGTAACTACCCGGAGCTATAGTCGTCGGTTGTACTGCAACAGGTGATACTTGCGCTGCCAATGCCCAACCTACAAACGTATAGCCATCAGGCGTCCCTGCAGGTTCAGAAGGCATCGTGACTGTCGAACCGGTTGTTTTGCCGGTAATATCATCCGGAGCTGTAACACAAGAGGGCACATTGAAATGCAATGTGTGTACCACCTCTGTCTGGAAAGTCGCTTCTACCGTCACATTGTCTTTCGGCATAGTGAACGTGTAATGCGTCTCATCCACTTTGACAGGAGTTACCGTTCCGCCACCGTCTTTGGTGATGGTCAATGTGTTCAACTCATATCCGCTGCTCGGAGTAACCGTCAATGTTACCGTGGTTCCGCTTGCCGCACTACCCATATCACTTGTCAAAGTACCATAGCTCGGAGTGTTGCAAGTCACCGTATATGCCGTTTCAAGACGATAGAGAACAATTGCTGTATTACTTTGAGAATCGTATGCTCGGAAATTCGGTCCGCCTGTATAGCAACGCAAGTAATAAGTGCTGCCAGTTGTAATGGCGTTATGGGTTACGCTTGACCAATATGCGACCGTTGATGGCTCTTGCAAACTTTCTCCTCCTTTTCCGCTTTGCTTGAGATACAAATTACTGCCGACACCTTTGATGGAATAACCACTTGCTGAAACATACGCAATATGGAATGCATCATTCATATTATCCTCTAATGTAATAGTGCTTGATGTAATAGTTACACTCTTGGCATTTCCGACTCCGGAAGTTTTGCCGGCAGCTATTGTTACGGGATCAGATCCCGTCAAGATATATCCGGTTCCGCTACCTGCAGATACACTACTCTCGCAAACAATCAAATAATCATCATCTTCCCACGGACTCGGTGTAGATGTCATCTTGACGAATTTGTAACGAACTACATCTTGTATAGTTACTGCTAATTCGCCATAAACACTGCTTCCATCCGTTGCTGTTGCACGGACAGTAACCGTTCCCGGAGAACCTGCGGTTAATTCACCTGTTGAACTATTGATTGTCGCTGTTCCTGTGCCGTTGGTAACAGACCAAGTTACGGTCTTTGTCAATGCGCCGGCTGGTAAAACAGTTGCAGTATAAGTTGTGCTTGCTAAAGTCTTAACCGTTGCATTTCCCTCAACAGTAATGCCACTAACCATGATCTGCGCAAAGTTCGCAGTCAAAGTAGCATTAGCCGTTCCCATAGTAAAGGTCGAACCCACACAAGTTGAACCGCTACCCGTGACCGTCCAGTTGCTGAAACTATAACCGGTGTTTGGCGTAGCCGTTACTGTTAACGTCTGTCCTTCTTCTACACTCTGTGCACCAGACGGACTGACACTACCATTCGCTCCCGCACTAATAGTAACCGTATGGAACGGATTGGTAACCGCGCCGCTCACGCTAACTGTCTTCGCGTTTGCTTCTAATACACCGCCACCGTAAACCTTCACTGTACCGGATATATCGAGATTTCTGCTTAAACCACTAACAATACGCACCTTAACAGTTGTACTGCTTAACGTAGGCGGAGTAACGCTGATAGTCATCGTTCCACCGCTCGTACTCCATGAACTACCACCATCCGTACTTACTTGATAGTTCGTCGGTGCCTTAACCGTTAAGTTCCCTGTTAAGTTCATTCCGCTTACAGTGAATTCTTTTATCTCCGAATTTGCGCCATCTCCTACCACATAACCGAATCCACTCAAACTCATCGGACTAACTGTAATGGTTGGAGTTTCTGATGGCTTGAAATAAGCATAAATACTATAGCCGGAATTGTAACATCTAAATTTTGCACCGGAGGCACCATCATTAAATCCAATCTGTTGATTGTTTCCTCCTTGTGCATCTATAATAGCATATCCGCCATCAACAGATATTGCCCATTGCGCACTTGCATTGTCATGGTTTGCGGCTTCATTCAACTTGCTGCTACCACTATTATACAGATAGGTATTTTTCGTACTTCCTGTATAAAGTGCATAGATATTTGGAGTAGCCGTTTCTACTAACTCCAGTACTTGTATACTTTGCGGATTATTCTGGGCAATAGCTAAAATAGTATTGGTCGACAACATTTCAAAACCAGAAGTGGTTTGTTCGTGACCATTACTTCCGTTTTGCGTTTCTGTCATCGCATAAAATGTGTGCGTCTCTTCGAGAATATCATAGTCATCGTATACCAACACCAACTTTGCTCCATCGGATAACTGACTCAAATTACTGCTTGTCAGTAACTCAAATTTCTCTCGCGGGTCGTCTGCCACAACAAGAGTGATAGGTACATCCACATTATCTCCATCAGTAGTACTCAAACGGATATTTCCACTTCGTGTCGCAGCCGATGCGTAAGCAGCAGCTTTTACGCTGATGGTTATTGTTCCGCTTGCAGAACCGCTTGTTTGTGTGATACTTGCCGGTGAGATTGAAAAGTAATCACTTCCACTTGTCAATGTGGCAGATATATTTGCCTTCAAATTGACACCCGTCACGCTAACCGTCTTAGTAGCAGGTGTCGGTGCGCTTCCTGTTACCGCATTCCATCCCGTGATACTTGCCGGACTCGCCGTAATCGTTGGCGTATATACCGTTCCGCTAACTGCTACTTGGACGGCCGACTCCAACCCACAACCGCTGATAGACACATTGCCGGAGTATTCGCCAGCACTCTTGCTCGAAGCCAAACGTACATATACGGTCGTTGCTGCCAATGTTCCGCTTGCGGATTTTGTCTTACTACTTCCCCAACTGCTATTGTCAAGACTTACCTCGAAGTTCGTTGGGGCAGTTACTGTCAGCGTTCCGCTTGTCAAATTGCTACCACTCATGCTGAAACTCTTTGCCGCACTCGGACCTGCACCCACTATATAATCCAACCCTGTCAAACTTGCCGGACTTACTGTTATTGCAGGATCGGTGCATGCGGTGGTAGAACCGGTAAGTTCCCAAGAATTATCACAATAACCACTTGCTGCCGTTGCGCTGATGGTAAATGTATAGCCTGTTCCGCCACATGTTAAACCAGTAATGGTACAAGTCTTTTTACCAGCTCCGTTAGTAGTAATACTTCCCACAGAACCGGCTGCTGCACTGGTACTTGTGTTTTTACAAGCCACAGCCCAACTACTTACATTTGCTATATTATCCCACGTCAGCGTCGCACTTGTACTACCCATCGAAACCGACCCGTTTATTGAGGTCAGATCTTCACATGATTCTGCTTTCTTATATATCTTCACCATTACTTGGCCAGAACCATAGCAACTAAACACACTATTACTACTATTGTATCGTAACAAATTTCTTGTGTTACTTCCTTGTGCAGTAATTGTGGCTTCATTATCTCCGTTGAGGGTTATAGTCCATTCGCCATTTGCATCATTTTCAGCTTGTGTGCGCAAATAGTTGCTACTGCTACTTGCAGCATACAGATAACCAGAACCGGTATAAAAAGTCCAATGGTTATTTGTATATCCTAATGTTAAGACTTGAACACCATCACCATCAAGAGTAACTGTTGTTCCCGATAGGTCAAACGCATCAGATTGTCCACGGTTATTAGAGTTTTGCGTAGTGCTTAATGCATATGTTCCGCCTGTATTGAGAATAATAATTTCATCTCCAGCAGCCAAATCACCAACATTTGTAACTAACTCATACTCATCACTACCTCCTCCACCACCTCCGGCAGAAACAGTTATAGCTTTACCTGTGGAGTTGTGCGCTTCACATCCGGAGCCATTAGATGCTTCGCACCAATATGTTCCGGCATCACCTACCACACAAGATGCTTTGGTGAACGTGTAGCCGGAAGAACCTGTTGCTGCCGCCTGTACAGGGCTTGCTGCACGAGCCGTAGCCCAGTCCGCACCTTTATACCATGTGTAAGTAGTACTTGCATCTGTTCCCGAAGCGCAACTTGCAGTCAATGTGATTGTTTCTCCGGCCGTGTATGAATCAGTGCCGCTAATAGTCGGTGCTGCCGGAGCTGTACAACCGCCGCCACCGGTAGAATAAGTGTATGAAATATAATAGCACTTGACACCTTTCGAAATATCCGTTACCGTTACAGTCAATACTGTTCCACTTTTTGTGGCATCCGTTGAATTCACAGTAACATCAGAACTTTCATTTAAAGAGCCTGTGCCAATAGAATTGTCACCAACTTTCAATGTTACTGTTCCTGCTGTTCCCGAAAAGCCACCAAATTTAGCACTCATGGATGTTATGGTCTGCGAGGATGCCAATGTCGTTGTGAAAGTAATACTAGTGGCAGGTTTTTTGCTTGAACCAACTTGATAGTAAGAAGAAGAAGCAGTAAATGAAGTTGTTCCAACTGTTGTAACAGTCCATGTATTTCCTTGGTCATCTGGCCCAGAAACGGGCGAATCATCAATGGCCAAGTCCCCGGATTGGTTACTAAAGGCTATGGTTCCCGTCACATCTGCTCCCCACGCATTCCCGCTGCCTATAGTCAGAACGAGTACTAAAACAGAAACGAGTTTTAGTGTCCAATTAATAGTGAATCCCGACGGTGAGCCGACGGTCAACCGACGGTCAAATTCAACATCGTTTCTCTGTGAGCCCGCTACCGAACTCCACAATTTTGATAAAAAGTTTTTGCTTTTCATATTATTTTGCTTTTTATATTATTATTCCTTATACATAACGCGTACATGTGCGCGTTTTGTTTTATTTTGTTTTGTTTGTGAGCATAGGCTAATCCAATAGCCTATACCCGTTTTTTATGTTGACATAATGAAATAACTAAATATTGCATGACAAAGTTGAAAAAGTTGACAAACTTTACTTGGTCCTTTTTCCAGTCCAGCTTGGTCCTTTTTTTCTCAGCTTGTTCCTTTTTTCAACTACTTTTTTAGTTTATTTCAGTATGTCAAAGATCAATTATCCCAAGTTTTAAGTGTTAGGAAAGAACACTATATTTTTCTAAAAAAACTTGCGCCATATTTTAGAAACAAAATTAGTTATTCTTTGCCAAAAATGTTTGCACAATGGCTCTTGATTTTCATTCCGCCTAAAGTGACTGCCAGACTGCGCAGAGGCGGATTAGTGATTTTTTATTACTGACTTAAGCCCAGATAATATTTCATCTTTCTTATCTAACAATATTTCAAGTTGTAGATGTTGAATCCATTCCGTATCCTTGTTAGTTGCTTCGGCAATGTCATATAGTTGATTTAGATATGTAATACTATTGTTGCCCTCGATTGAAATCTTGCTTAAATCTACATCTTTGCGCCATAGAATAAAAAGAATTAAATTAGTAAACTGGGATATCGGATTCTTTCTTATAATATCTGAGAACATGTTGTAGTCTTCCGTAAAACTAAAATGCATTTCATATGTCATATTGGAATAACTTTGCTTAATCGCGACATACATTGGGATTAGTTCCTCTACAGTATTTGGAATTAAGAACCACGCAAATGGCATCTGCTGGCTATAATTCAGGATGTAATCGATTAAATTAAATTTTTTACACCCCAATACATATGCACAACTGAGATATTGAACTTGCGAGTAGAATTGTCGTTCGGCTTCGAATGTGGCTTTTTGCTCTTTGGTTAGCTTAATATCCTCATATTTAAGAGAATAGAAGTTATTGACAACTTGCCAATATGCTTTAAACATATCCTCATTGGTACTGGCAACACTTTTTCTCATAACCTTCCAAAGACATTCAAGAGTCTCCCAGGAGAGCGCATATTTTTTGATATGTTCTTCAGTTTCTCGTTCTCCCAATCTTCTTGGTTTTCCTAAATGAGCCTTAAGCAACACATTTGTAACACGAATCACTTCTTCTTGCAACTTGGTGTTATTGTGTCCTATTGCCCAATCTGCTATTCCATAGATGAAATTATAATAGCAATTTGTATAACGTTTCATATTGCCGTCCATATATGCATCCTTACGGCATTTTTCATCAAAGAAACTCAATATCTCACTACTTGTTCCACTATCTTCTATAAACAAAGCATATATACGCGCGACGATAATATATAGTTTTGTAGTTTTGCTGTCGTATTCTTCTATTGCGTGAAGCTTATTTAAGCGTTGATTTTCTTGCGGGGAATCTATCGTGTATAACGAAGGATTGTAAACATTTCTATCAAAATAATATTTAGGTGCTTTATGTTTGTTGATTTCTTTCTTAACAATTTTCAATAATTTATCAGGCATGGTATACTGCGTCAGCTCTACCACTAATAATATCATACTTATAATCAGTAACAGGGTGAAAATGAACAAATAGAACGTAATCGCGCATAATGCTTCTATCTTAAAGAAATAACATATGACCCATATTGAGGATAGTATTACTGATATCGCGAGTGTGGACGTAAAGAATATAAATATCTTTCCTCTGTATAATAATGCAATAATGTAGTTTGTCTTGTATCGATCAGTTATGTAATGCATTTCGTTGAAGATAAGAGGAAATGCTATTGTCATTACGCTTATTACGGTGCCTATCGCGATAGCCGTGACTACTTCTACAAAATCATCGGACATTTGCCTTTGTAAATCTGTAAGAGAAATTACAGACGCCGCTTTATCATAGGCTGTTTTAATATATGATACGATGTTAGTGAAATCCATGATTGCTAACACAATCAAAGATATAATTAATATACTCCATACTGCCGTTTCCTTGTTTTTCAGTATCCACTGCCCTATAGTTCGTATGATATTTGCTATTTGAATCTTCATTTTTTTGAGATAATGACACAATAAGAAAAAGCCGGCGAAACTGCATCCAAATATGAATATCACGCAGATTCCAGCACCCCATATGCTCATTACAAGAGCTAATGAGATGAAGAATGATGCTAATATGTATACTGCCTTACACATTGTATTTTTATTTCTTTTCCTTCGTATTATTTATTAACATACCCACACACCGCAACCGGCGTCACCGCTCTCGCAGCAACACCTTCATTCGTCCATATGTTTTGTAATGCTATCATTACTATATGTTATACTTGTTTTATAATGTTGATCTTTGATTTTTCTACTTCAAATTCACTAATCCAAAATTTGCTCTGTCAGTTTTGTCAGTTTTGTCAGTTTTCAAAATTTGCCTGACACTCTTGACACTCGCCCCGTGCGCACTTTTATATTTGTTTGACTCTTTTACTTAGTCCTTTTCACTTCTGATTTGCATACAAAAAAGCAACAACATCTTTCGACATTGTTGCTCATAAAAGGATTAGTCTGGCATTATTCTTTCACTTCCTCTTCCTCATTAAATGGCAGTTCTTCCGGTGGGTTAGTGAAGTTCAGTGCCCGTTTATCAGAAATTACCGTGTCGCCCAACTCTTGCTCTAAGCGCTCACGCGCCACATGCGCCACATCTCCTCCGCGTTGCGCAACATTGGCATTCTCCGCAAAACCTTTCGGATTCTCACGTTTACTCAGTTCCGTTGCAGCAGCTTCCGCCAAGCCATTGAGCATCAATTCTACATTCGTCATGTTATCGCGAAGGCTCTCTTTGCGCAGACCTTTATATTTCTTATACTCACGCGTCGTCATTCCACTCCACGCCCGCGAGATGATATCCGTCAGAATCGCATAATCGTGTTCCTCCTTCATCCCACCGCGTTGCCACTCATCCGTTAAACCTTTGCGGATCTCAATGGTCTTGATACGCAGGTTGATCCAATCTTCCGAATAGCCCAAACGACGGTAATCTTTGATAGCCTGCTCTATGCTCAACTCCGGATCTTGCAACTGGTTCATTCGCTCCTGTCCCAACGCAGCAAGCCATAACTTGAACGGTTCCGCCTTCTTGCTCGGTACCGATTGTATCAACCTAAAAACTTGCTCTGTATCAGCCACATCGGTAAGATAACTCTTGCCATCCGAAGATGGTAATTTCAGTTGACTACAATTTGTAGCCAACTCGCTTCCCTCTTGTTTGAGACGGGTCTTTAACACGCTCCAATACTTGCGTGGGTTCTCACTGTCAGTTAACACTCGGATAACATCCACTACCGAGAAGAAGTACTTTTCTTGCTCCTCGTTCCATATATAACGGACCTGCTTGCCGTCAAATAATTGGATTTCGTTTTGCTCTGCCATAATCGTTACAATTATGGTGCAAAGTTACAAAAAAAATCTGACATATGCAAGTAGATCGCAAGAAAAATTTCACTTTTCCCCTTTTATAAGCAAATCAGTATGTCAAAGGTCTTTCGCCCTCATTCGTGTCGGGCACAACTATATTTTGTATTTGTTAGCTTTGTTTGTTGTCTTGGTTTCTTCTTTCTTCGTTTTCGATTAATTGACACACAACAAGCGGTAACCCGTTTGTTGTTTTGGATTACCGCTTGAATAAACTAAGTATCTCTGTATGCTAATACAGGAACCCGAATAGGTACAACGGAATAGCGTTGCCAGAGCCGTACTCCATCTCATCCAGTGCGAGATAACTGTCAGGGATGTTCTTTATCTGGTCAAACGACTTGCTTGCGCCTCCGACCTCGAAGGTGTAATGCTCATCCACCAGATAGTCACCTTTCACAGGCAGCAATACGCTATGTGCCTGACGCAACTGATTGACAAAGAACGTCTCGCGCAGTGTGCCCTCGTTCACCATGTGCGTGAGAGCATACATCTGGTTGGTGTTGTTCAGATAGATCTTGTCCGGGCGGGACAGCGTCTTGTAACTGTTACTCTCTTTGTTGACAAGCATCAGTAGCCCGGCTTTCTCCATTAGATACAGCAGCTTGATAACAATGTCACGTGTAGCACCAATCTCACGGCACAGGATGCTGATGTTCGGTTCCAAAGGCACTTGCGTTGCCAAGATCATCAGAAGTTTCTGCGCTTTCTGCAAGGTCGCCAGACTGATATCTTCCACATGGGGAATATCCTGATAGATAATCAGCAACATCAACTGCTCCAGTCGCCTCAAGTAATCTTGCTTTGCCTCCAATACAAACGGATAGTAACCCTCGCGCAGATAGTCACCAAAGTGCATCAAAGGCTTGATAGCGGAAGTTATCTCCATCTCCAGCGATGCGTGATTGTTCAGAACATCCTCCAGACTAATTGCATCGTGCCGATATATACCCTTGAACAATAGATACTCACGGAACGAGAACCCGTGCAGGTCATAGACCGTCTGGCGTCTGGACAAATCTGTCTGCGCCTCGTCAATCTGCAACATCGATGAACCGGTATAGACAATCTTCAGGTCGGCAAACGAGTCGAAGATGTTCTTGATCTGCTGCCCCCATTGCAGCATGTAATGCACCTCGTCAACAAACAGCGCCTCGATGCCGTGCGTATAAGCATATTCCGCTACATCGTACAGCGTCATCAATTGGAAACTGAAACTATCCAACGTCACATACAGCACCTTGCTCAGATCGGCGTAATGCTCTTTGATGTATTGCAGCAGCATCGTCGTTTTACCTGTTCCTCGTGCACCGCGAATACCGATAAGTCGCGCATCCCAGTTGATTTGGCTGTACAGATACCTCTTGTGCGTCAGATCCACCTCGCGCACATGGCGCATAGACTCTGATTGCAGTTGTCTGAATTGGCTTTCTTGTAACATAGCAGTAGCTCTTTTAATGAAACACGCTGCAAAGATACAACTTTTATTCCAGAAAAGCAAATTTTCAGCAACATTTTTACTTTTGGAAAGTGATTTTTCTATATTTTGTCACTTTTGCAAAAGCAAATTGCCAACATTTTACGGTAATCCAACATGTCAATGTTCGTTTCTGCTTTGTTTCAGTGCCGCAGCAGCACTAATCTTTTGCACTATATCTCTCGGG
>Ga0247610_10006023_pt1 | contig 12677 bp, 9 predicted proteins | sample 174DNAGHGhighgp2_FD_193483 | JGI IMG/M metagenome (GOLD analysis project Ga0247610, IMG submission 193483) | Sheep rumen microbial communities from Palmerston North, Manawatu-Wanganui, New Zealand - 1742 DNA GHGhigh gp2 | ecosystem: Host-associated > Mammals > Digestive system > Stomach > Rumen ...
TACGCGCGGTTGCCCCGCCCACCAAAGTCAGCGGCTTATGCCCGCATTTTTGAAACCAGCGCAACATCATCAGCGGCACAATATGCCCCACATGCAAACTGTCGCCGGTCGGATCGGAACCTAAATATCCCACTGCAGGTTTGCCTGTTTTTTCGCACTCGTAAAGGTAATTATCAAACCCCTCCTCATTGGTGCATTGATTATAAAAACCGCGCTCCTGCATAATATTCAAAAATTCCGATTTAAATTTTGTCATGGGTTATCCTCTGTCCTTTCGCATTTATACCAATTTTTAACGTATACTAGCATAATATTTTATCATTGCAACAGGATTTAATTTTTAATGATAATAAAAAGTTTAAATGCACTCGGCGTTTACGGTAACGCGTCGCTAAATTCGGTTGATTTGGCTCTCATCACAACCGACGGCATCGACATACAGCAATTTATCAAAACCGCAACCATACATTATCCGGACGATTTATGCCTCGGAATCCGCGCACTTATTGCCCGTCGAGGCTGGAGTTACGACGAGTTGCGGCAAAATCCGGAAGTTCGCCTGATGCGCGAAAAAATCAGCCGCTTTTATGTGGAATGTATCAAAGAATTTGCAACCGATGAAAAAGTAGATTGTTACGGTATAGACGGCTTGACGGTGTTCAGCAATCCGGCGGAAAAATGTTCGTATCAGTTAGAAAACGGCAGTATGCTGGGGGCTGCTTTGGAGCATAACGTTGTCACACACTTTCATCGTGCCGATTTGCTCTCCGGCGGGCAGGCCTCACCGCTGTATCCGGCATTTATCAATTATTTGGGACAAACAATAGAAAAACCGGCGTTGTTTATTACGGTTGATACGGTTGCCAGTATGGTCTATCTCGGACAATCCGGCGAATTATCGGCTTTTGACTGTGCTCCGGCAACCGCCATGATTGAAGATTGGACTTTTCGCCATGCCAATATGCAAACGGATTATAACGGCAAATTAGCAATTACGGGCAAAGCTGATGCACAGATTGTGGAATTGTTGCTCAAACATAAGTTGCTGAAAAAAATGCCGCCGAAAGCTTTGGATATTATGTGTTTTGCCGATAAAAAAGAACATCTGGAAGGTTTATCACTTGAAGACGGCGCGGCCACCGCCACCGTGTTTATAGCCGAGGCAATTTATCAGGCCGCTTTTGATTTTTTGCCACGAATCCCGTCAAATATTTACATCTGCGGTGAGGGTTGCAAAAATCCGACATTGTTGCGTTTTATCAAGCAAAATTTTGCACCGCGCGAAGTTCATCTTGTCAGCGAACTTAATGAAAATATAACCGCGGCAGGTGCGCAATCCACGGCATTCAACACAGTGCGCAGATTATACGGTCTGCCTTTGACTTACCCGACAACAACCGGCACTTATGAGCCGATGAGCGGAGGAGAAATTTATGAAAAAAACTGAAAAAATAACTCTGAATGTAAAAAATTTATGCAAAAATTACGGCGAAATACAGGCCTCAAATAACCTGAACTTCAAAGCCGAAATCGGTGAAGTAATCGCTTTGCTCGGGCCAAACGGTGCCGGTAAATCAACCTTGATGAATATGATTGCCGGCTATTTGGCACCAACATCGGGCAAAATCGAAGTTTTGGGCAAAGACATCGCTCAAGAGCCGATTTTTGCTAAAGAAAATATCGGTTTTCTGCCGGAGGGAGCACCGCTATATGCCGACCTTACGGTCAAACGCTTTTTGCTGTATATGGCACAGTTGCGCGGTTTGGGTATGGAAGCCGTGCAAAAAGCGGCCGAAATCGCCAATGTTACCGATGTTTTTGCGCAAAAAGTAGAAACACTTTCCAAAGGATATCAGCGCCGCGTCGGTTTTGCCCAAAGCATTTTGAGCGACCCGCCGATTTTGCTTTTGGATGAGCCTACCGACGGTCTGGACCCTAACCAAAAAGATTATATTCGCGCCCTGATTAAAAAAATGGCAAAAAATAAAACCATTGTTATTTCAACACACTTGCTTGATGAAGCCGAATCAATATGCAATCGCATTATTTTGTTGGATAAGGGATGTATTAAGGCCGACGGCACGGCGGAAGAATTGTTAAAGCAAACCAAAACCCGTAACATTGCCGCCGCTTTTAGCAAATTAACCCGGAAGGAGAATCCTGATGAATAAAGTTTTAACCGTTATCAAAAACGAGCTTATTCGTTATTTTGTTTCACCGCTCGCCTATGTTTATTTGTTTTGCTTTGTAGTTCTCAACGCCTCGTTCGCCACATATTTCGGTAACTTTTTTGGCCGCGGACAGGCCGATTTGCTGGCTATGTTTGCTTTTCAACCTTGGTTGTATCTGTTGTTTATTCCGGGAATTTCCATGCGTTTGTGGGCCGAAGAATTTCATTCCAAAACCATTGTACAAATTGCCACCATGCCGATTTCCATCACGGCGCTGGTTCTCGGAAAATTCTTTGCCGCGTGGATATTCAGCGGTATTGCCCTGCTCCTTACTTTTCCGTTTTGGATTACGATAAACGCGCTCGGCACTCCGGATAATTTCGTAATATTTATGGGGTACTGCGCCAGTTTTATATTGGCGGGTTGTATGCTCTCAATTTCGCAGATTATGTCAGCGCTGACCAAAAATCAGATTATTGCCTTGGTGTTGGCGGTAATCGCCAATCTGCTGTTTTTCTGGAGCGGCATTGAATATGTGTTGTCGTTTTTCCGTCTGTTTCTGCCGGATACGATTATTGATGTTATTGCCTCATTCAGCTTTATTACGCATTTTGATGCCATAACGCACGGTTTGTTATCCTTAAGCGACGTTATTTTCTTTTTATCACTGATAGTTTTCGGTAATTATACGACCATTTTGATTATCAATTTCAAAACCGCGGGAACTTCGGGATGGTTAAAATCGAATAGCAAAAGTTATACCGTTACTGCTTGGCTGATATTGTTAATCGGCTTTTTCGGCATTAACATTCTTTCCGATAATTTGGCGGTTAATCTGCAATATGACGGTACGGCCGAAAAGAATTTTACGCTAACGCAAAATACCGAAAACATTCTCAAAAATCTCAAAGAACCGATTACGGCACGACTGTATTTTTCACCGATTTTGGGTCAACGTAATTCAGCTTTGCGCGAGCAGTTCGACAATCTTCGCATTTTGTTGCATAAATACAAAAGTGTGTCCGGCGGCAACTTTGATTATAAAGTTTATTATCCGGAGTTTTTGAGTAAAGAAGAAGATTTGGCGATTGCCGACGGTTTGCAATCCATTCCGTTGATTGATATAAATCAAACCGCCCTGTTCGGAATGACGATTGAGGACGATTTGCAAAACAAAGCGGCCATTCCGTTTTTTGCCACCGGCCAATTCGGGCGTTTGGAACAGGATATTACCGCCAAAATTCATCTGCTGTCAAAAGACAAGAAAAAACTAGGCATTTTGAGCAGTATTCCGGTATTCGGGCGCAATCTGGAAGAAGAAGGCGCCATCTTCGATGACACATGGGAAATAATAAAGTTGCTTGACGAAGAATATCATATCCATCGTATTATGGCCCCCGATGACTTTGATAAATATCAGTTTGATGCGGTAATAATTATTTATCCGAAGTTTTTAACCGAAGATACATTAAATAAAATAAAAGACTATGCTCAAAACGGCGGTAAAATCGTATTGATTTTGGACCCTGCCAACGAGGCTTCACGCCTGTATGCTCCGGTGTATAAACGCTTAGAGCCGTCTGATTCCGAGTTTTTCGAAAAGCTCTGGAATTTCAAGTTTTACAAAGACTATGTGGTGGCGGACTTGGAAAATTCCATCACGGTTGATGCCACCACCGACTACACAAAAAATCCGGTATTTTCACAAGACGTGCTGCAATTCCGGTTACATTCCGACGCAATGAATCCGCGGCATCCGATTACCCGCAACCTGCAGGAAATAATGATGGCTTCGGCCTCGGCCATTATGCCGGATTTGCAAAAATACCGCGAAGAAAAAATTGCTTTTTATCCGCTGCTGAAGGCAGGTGATATTTCGGCGATGATTCCGGCCAGTAACGTTATTGACGGCCTCAATCCGCAAGAGATTCTCGAAAACTTCCGGCCGGATGAAGGCAATAAATTCCTGGCTGCCGAAATTATCGGTTTGGAACCGGATAATCAGTATGATGTGGTTGTGTTTACCGATTCCGACTTTTTATACGACCGTTTTTGGATGGATAAAGTATATTTGCTCGACAGCGAGTATGTAACGGCTATTTTTGATAATGCCAATTTGTTATTCAATGCCGTTGACTATCTGGTTAATGACCGCTCGCTCCTCGGTTTACGCGGAAAACGGATGTGGGAGCGCCGTTTTGACGATATTGAATTGATGCGACGCCTTAATTCTTTGCAATACAAACAAAAAGAACGAGAGATTTTTGATAGAATCGATGAAGCAAAGCGCTCTTTACAGGAAGTTTGGGGCAAAAAAGAATTTGAAGGTCGCGAAAACTTTACCGCCGACGAGATGGCTGCTCTGTCGCAAATCAGAAACCGTCTGACCGATTATAAAAAGCAATTGAGCGAAGTGCGTAGTCGTGCATATAACGATATTGACACCGTGGCGGCAAAAATCAATTTCCTCAATATCTGGGTATTGCCGATATGTTTCGGTGTTATTCTGTTACTGATTTTGTGTGTTCGCTTTATTCGGCACAAAAAAACTTTTGCTCTCGGTTTGCATATCAACCGCAGATTATGTATGTTGGCCGCCGCTTGTCTGGTTATTTTCCTCTGCGCTCTGCTTTCCGTATATATCGTTAATCGCAGCAGTATCGATTCTTATGAAAATAAACCGGTCTTTCCGCAGCTCATGAGTAAGCTCAACAGTATCGACAACATTGTTTTGAAAACCAATAAAACCGAACTTAACTTTAAGCTTAAAGACGGGATTTGGACGCTGGACGGTATGCCGCATCTGCCGGTATATCAGGAGCGTATCCGCCGACTTTTGACAACCGTTGCCGATGCACGCTTTTTTGCCCGCAAGAGCAATAAAGCGGAAAATCTGGCTATGTTTAATCTGTTGCCGATTGAAGATGAAACATCCAACGTGATTTCCGTTGCTTTAAACAGCGGAGAGAAAACGGTGCAACAATTCCTTTTGGGCAATACCGACGTTGATATCGGTCGCAGTGCCAAAGCCGCCTATATGCGTTTTGACGACCAATTCCAAGTTTGGGAAATAAGCGCCGATTTTGTGGATATGGATTTGGATTGGCATAAATGGACTTATTCCAATATCTGGGATTTGCGCTACGGCAGACCTTATGACCGCAATCAAAACCCTGATGACGAGATGTATTTAACCAATCTGGTCAAAATTTTGCTGAACGTGCCTTTTGAAGACGTAACCGACAAACCGGACGGAGAACCGCAGAAAGTCTTGAAACTGGATATAGAAGGCGGCAACTATGTTGATATTGCCTTTTATAAAACAAATGATAAAGCCTATGTAACTTACAGTCAGGATAAAAATAATCCGAACAAGCATTTAAAATTGCTGCAGCAGTTCTTAGGTGATAAGGCAGCGGTTATCGATATGAAAAAGATGGAGATGCTTCTTGAAATTATCAAATAAACAATTAAGCGAATCGCAATACAAATTCGTAGCTGCAAGCGCCAGTATCACCACCGCCTGTTTGTTGACAATCATCAAGGCCGTCGCTGCGTTTATGACCGGTTCGCTGGCAATATTGTCTTCAACTGCGGACAGCTTGGCCGACGTATTGTCATCCATTATAACCTTTATTGCCGTGACTTATTCCGAAAAACCGCTGACTTGCGATCATCGATACGGTTACGGCAAAGCCGAAGCGGTAAGCGCACTCATTCAAGCCGCATTTATCAGCGGTTCGGCGTGCTTTATTTTATATGATGCGGTGTATCGTTTTTTTCATCCGGTTGCCTTGGAACATACTTTTACCGGTATTTGCGTAATGCTTATCAGTATGTTGCTTACAGTTATGCTTATTGTTATACAAAAATATGTTATTCGCCGCGTGCAATCGCAGGCCATTGAGGCCGATCATTCGCACTATGTCATCGATTTGGCGGCCAATATCACCGTTTTGCTTTCTCTGGCGATTGTGCACTGGTTGAAATGGGAGTGGTTCGATATTTTGGCGGCGATTTTGATTTCGTGCTATTTGCTGATTACCGCTTTGAAAATTGCCGAAAAGGCATTGGCGGAAATAACCGATAAGGAAGTAGATACAAAAATTAAAGCTGACATCGTGCGCGAAATTATGCAGACCGATGGGGTTATGGGATATCACGATTTGCGCTCACGTCTGTCCGGTTCGCGTCTTTTTCTGGAAATTCACTTAGAATTTGCGGGGGATTTATCACTGTCGACAACTCACGAAATTGCCGAGCGTGCCGAACAAAAAATAATCACTCTGTACCCGAATGCTCAGATAATTATTCATCAGGACCCGTACGGTATTGAAGAAAAACGCATAGATAACGACATCAGCGGTCCGTGCGCATTATGATTTTCGTCTTTGTTTTGATTTAAGCGGAATCTTAATTTTAAATTCCGAACCTTTGCCGACTTTGCTTTTTACGCTGATTGTTCCGCCGGCCTTGGTCACCAAACTGTTAACAATCGCCAATCCCAATCCGGAGCTTTTGCCGTTGGCGGAATAAAACGGCTCGAAAATCCGCTGCAATTTTTTTGCTTCAATGCCGACACCGGTATCGCTGACCGTAATAACGGCATAAGAGTCGTGTTTGTGTCCGGATATTTTCAGAGTACCTCCGTCTTTCATTGCTTTTATGGCATTTTGCGCCAAGTTCAGAAGCATCATTTTGAAATCAGCTTCATTGCCGACAAAAGTCAGGCCGTTTTCAACTTCATAACTGCACTCTATACCGTTGCGTTTAGCCTCATAATCAACCATCAGCACAATATCTCTGACCGCCATATTAATATCTATCACATCGACTTCTTTGTCGGAGTACTGTGCCAACTTCAGCAATCTTTCCGGTATTTGCATTGCATCTTTAAGCTGTTTATCGGCCATTTCCAGATAATTAAGATAATCCGTATTGATTGAGGACCGCAACTCGTCGTCGCTCAAAATTCCTTCCAAAATCAGGCAAATTGCACCCAAATTATTTTTCATTTCATGAGCTAAAGAGGTAGAAAGAAAAGCCAATGACGACACTTTTTGTTGGTGCGAATAGCGTATGTCCGAACTCAAATCGTGAATAGCTTCAATCACATAATATTCATCCTCTTTCGATCCGAAATTTAATTTAGCGGCATTAACATACAGCGGAATTTTATCCACCTCATGAATGGCGTGAAATTCGTTTTTATTTTCTTTTATATATTTTATCGGGCAATTATAGTGACTCTGCGGACAAATCTCACACTTATAGCCGTATGCCGCGTGGCATTTTTGACCGACACAAGGAGATTTCAGATGAAGTTGTTTATAAAATGCCGTATTGGCCATAACAACATTATAGTTCAAATCTATCACGCGGATTCCGTCCGGAATGGCATCTATAAGCTGTTGCAAAAAGCGTTCGCGCATTTGAGTTTGGGCAATATTATCTTCTATACTGTCCAACATTTGATTATATGTTTTACATAAAATATCAAACTCATCTTGCAAAAATTTATTTTTATTAAGCGGTAAACGGCGGGAAAACACACCGGAAGAAACATCGTTGCTTATATCAATAAGTTTGTTCAGCGGATGTATTACCCAGCGGTCCAAAAATATTACCAACAGCAAAATCAGTAACAACATCACAAACAGACCTATCAACACAATTTTGGCGCCGACGATTGTCGCCTCCTGATTGCTGTTATAATTTTTGTGCAGTTCTTCATTGAGTTTTTGCTCTTTGGTTAACTCGCGTTGAATTATATCTATTTTTTCGCCGCTGGCATCATAGTATTTGTTTTCCAAAAGTTTGGGATTTTGCCGGGCGATTTCCGCAACAATACTCTGCAGCTGTATGTTATCTATCAGCAAGTCCACCACATATTGATTGCGCAAATATGCGGAATTGCGGGTATCTTGCATTTTCTGGCTGTAAAAATTTATGAAAATTGCAAAAAAGACAACAATCAATAAGACCGTAAAAATAAACAGGCTGTAAAGAATCTTTTTATTTAAGCTGATAAACATGGTGATTATCCTTATTTTGGTATTTACTCCGCAACGTAATCAACCAACTGCGGATATTGGTCGGTATATGCCAATTTATAATACGAAAGCGTGTAATCAATCATTCCGCCTATATTTTTCAAATTGCTGTCATGCATCATCTGTGCCGCCACATTGACTCCGTTCGGTGCCTGATTCATCCGGCGTTGATAAAAGCGCGTGTGGCGAAAATAATCATAGTCAATGCTTGAGTTAATGTGCAAGGCCCGCGCTCTGATACTGTCTTCAAGATTAGAAAACACTTTGTAGCGGTAGTCGGAATTCGGGTCATCTTTAGGTTTAACCCCTTGATTGGTGTACCACACTTCTTCGCGATAGAGCGAATTTTCTTCCGTTGCCAAACGCGAGGTTCCCCAATCCGAATAAATAATTGCCGTGGAAATCATAACAGAAGTCGGTATAATATCTACTTTTTCAAGCAGTTGTTTAAGCAAAACTCTGGCACGCGACGGCTGTTCTTTAATGGTGGTAAACGCGTCGTATTTTTCGGCAGTTGCATTAACCGCGGCATATTCCTTATCAAGTAACGAACCGGTTTCTCTTATTTTGGTATATATGCGCATAAGTTCTCTCCGCTCGGCCGTTATTTCTTCGTTTATTTTCAAGACCAGCGGCAACAATATGCGAATAAACGTCCGGTTTCTGGCAGCATTTTCCGGAGTGTCTTTCCAATCATACGGCAAGTGCTGAAAATAAACCCGCGGCACTTTGGCTCCGGCCTTGGTATAATCATACGGATGTTGCCGGAAAAATAACTTGGCCTCGTCGGCCGAAGATTTTTTTATGACCAAAGCGCCGTCGTCTTCTTCCGTTATCATTTCGGCAAAGGCGGCGGTTGAGGCAAAAATCCAACACAGCAAAAACACCATAAAACGTTTCATTTATTTTGCCTCCGTTTGCCTTATCTCTTTAATTTGCGGCATATAACGCAAAAAAGTCCGCATAATTACGTTCTGTAAGGTATTGGCCGCATAAGGACAACCGGCACAATGTCCGGTAAACGACAGTTCCATAACGCCGTCTTTAATACCATGAATAACAATATCGCCGTTATCGCGGTTCAGAGTCGGGCGAATCAATGCATCAGCCAACGCTTCGGCACATTGAACTTCTGTTTGTGCAGATAAATTACCGGTCAAAGCGTAAGGCGCAGCAAAATAATCGTCGATTTCCGACATAACCAACATTTTCAATTCTTCAACCGCGGCCGCGGCGGCGTGACTAATTGAGATAAAATCCGGAGCAATCAACACACGTTCAACTCCGTCGAGCGCCGCAAGGTTTCCGTCCAAATCCGTGGCGGCAGCTGCGGAAGAACCGTCGATACACCGCAACCCATCAATTTTTATTGCTGCGGCCGGATAAAAATTGATGATATTATTTTTTATTTGCGTTTCCAGTTTAATCTGCATGATTTTCTTTCAATAATTTGTTACGAATTTGCTCACCGGCAATCATTGCTTTTTGCAAATAAAAATTCTGCATAATCAGGTGGTTCGGCACCGATATACTTTCGGAAGCACCGTTACGCACAACAAACGGCTTAAGTTCGGCCGCTTTTTTCAACGAATTGTTCAAGTAGGTCCACTCGGTATACACATTATGTTCCAAAATCACATCTTTGAAATCATAGCCGAGCGTTTCGGTAATTTGCCACAATGCAAACGCATACCCCTTGCCGTAATAAAACAAATCGTCAGAAGAAGTATCTGCCAGCACCGCCGCATGCTCTCTTTGATGTACTTCGTTGCGCTGCGCAATTTTTTGCAGGTTTTTATTGATTTGTCGCAGCAAAATTTCCAAATCTTCCGCCTTGGGCATAAAAACCCCGTCTTTGGTAAATTTTTGCAACTCTTTGGCCGCCTTGCGATATTGAGCATTTGAAGACGGCGCCAAATTAAATTTTCCGCGGTGCGACATCAACCACACATCCGGCGGATAATTTAACAATTCTTTTGCTGCTTTTATATCCTCTTTTTGCGCATCCGTGTTTTGTTCAAAACGGCCGATTGCCGGTATCATATCCTTAATACCGGAAATAATGCCGATTTGGAAATTGGGCATATTATCCAATATTGATGCCGGAAACACAAACGGCAAATTCGGCGTCCACATTTTATCGTCAACCTCGCGTTTGAGCAAATAAGACATTCCCTCGGTTGTTTCAAACATCGGCAAACGTTTGTCCGGCAATTTGTATGTGGTGGCAACGTCCATATTTTCGACAATTTGACTTCCCAAAAAATAATAAAAAAACAAAAACGACGGCAGAAAAACGGTAATAAATTTCCAATGGTTCATTACTTTTAAGGCCATTTTTTTGATTTTACGCAGCTGCGGGCGGATTTTGCGAGCATATTGTCGCAACGCATTCCGTATTTTACGAAAATCCGTGTTGCTAACATTCTGTTCCAATGCGGCAACTTTTTGGCGGATTTTAAGGTATGTGTTTTGCCATTTGCTTTCAGCCATGCTTTCTCCTTGCCATATTTATAATTTGCTTGAAGTCTATTATATGTAATATTTTAGCCATTATCATAAAAATTGCAAGTGCAATTATACCGGCAACAGCCAACACACAAAATGTGTGGAAGCTGCTGAGCAAATAGTGCGGAAAATAAAATTGTACGCTCTGTAAAAATAAATGTACACCACCGCCCATAATCAGAGAGGCTATCACAATCTTAAATATTTTCAGCATTAATGCCTTTTTAAATTGCCAGTAATCGCGCCTTTTCAGGCCGACAATATATTGACCGAGTGAAACAAAAGCGGCAATCGTCGTAGCCATGGCAATTCCGACGTGCCCGAACCATTGCATTAATATAATGTTGAAAACAAAATTGGTAACAAAAACCCAAAAGCTGTATTTAACCGGAGTTACCGTATCACCGCGGGCAAAAAAGTTCGGCATCAGCGCCTTAGTCATAACGTAACAAGGCAAGCCGACAGAGTAAGCCATAACCGCATATACCGTTTGCATAGCGTCGTGTATTGAAAAGTGTCCGTGCCGAAACAAAAATGTCACTATCGGTGAGGCCAACACAATCAGCAACACCGCTGCCGGAAACGAAAGCAACATCCCGTATTCCACCGCCTGATCTTGAGTGGTGCGTGCATTATCGATATCTCCGGCTTTCAGATATTTGGAAAGAATCGGTAATAAGGCTACGCTGATGGCGGCACCGACCACTCCGAGCGGCAACTGTTGCAACCGATTGGCATAATATAACCACGAAATAGCTCCGGTTCCGGCCAATGATACCAAAATCGTATCCACCGCCATATTTATTTGATAAATTCCGGCCCCGACAACTCCCGGTGCAATACGCTTGAACAGTGTTTTTATTTCCGGATTACGCATAATTTTTGCAAGATGCACATACGGATGCAAGGCAACCCCTATGTGCCGCAGATTAAAATAAAGCCACAACATTTCAAACACACCGGCAAGTGTAATACCCAAAGCAAAGCCGTGAGCTGCGGTAGGCATAAACGGCACCAACACAAATGCCGATAAAATCATAGTTATATTCAAAATTACCGGTGCCACCGCCGGCGCCGCAAATTTTTCAAACGAGTTTAAAATACCGCCCTGAAACGAAACAATAGAAATCAACAACAAAAACGGAAAAGTAATACGACATAACTCGACCGCCAGTTCAATTTTGTCGGCATCATTATGAAATCCCGGCGCCAAAACCGCCACCACATACGGCATCAAAAGTTCAAACAAAATAACCAACAGACCGACAATTACCGTCAGAATCATCATCGCCTGAGCGGCAAAAAATACCGCCCGTTTTTTCCCCTCGCCCACCAATTTTTGTGAAAACAGCGGCACAAACGCGCTGGTAAATGCTCCTTCGGCAAACAAACTGCGAAACAGATTCGGCAATTTAAACGCCACCACGAAGGCATCGGCCATAGCACTTGCGCCCATAAAATAGGCCAAAACCATATCCCGCACAAAACCGGTTACACGGCTGATGAGCGTAAAACCGCCGAAGGTGGCAATCGATTTGAATAAAGACATAACATACCTCTCGTTCCAGAATTTAGCTCATTTTAGCCGGTTTTGGTAACAAAAAAGTTACTTTTATCACAAAATATAAATTTTTTTTCGAATTTCTCTTGACAAAATATTTTATACATGTTAAAGTTAGACAAAAGGGTGAAATGATTCACTTAATGTTGGCTTATATATTAGGGAAAAAGAGATGAAAAGAAAGGTAGACGAATTCTCCATCGGTGGGGCTAAAATGCTGGAAATGAACACTTCTGAAGCTGTTCATAAACATTCCGGTGCATCCAAAGAATCGTTGGAAAGTGATTTTAAGATGCCGTTGACACCGATGAAAAATTACGCGCAAGCGGTTGAAAAATATTCCGGCGCAAGTTTGGATGCGTTCAAAAATATTTTCAATCAACC
>Ga0247610_10006024_pt1 | contig 12676 bp, 10 predicted proteins | sample 174DNAGHGhighgp2_FD_193483 | JGI IMG/M metagenome (GOLD analysis project Ga0247610, IMG submission 193483) | Sheep rumen microbial communities from Palmerston North, Manawatu-Wanganui, New Zealand - 1742 DNA GHGhigh gp2 | ecosystem: Host-associated > Mammals > Digestive system > Stomach > Rumen...
AGAAAGAGGCGATGAATCTGGCGCGTATCGGCAATAAATACCTCGCCGACACCGAGCCTTGGAAACTGGCAAAGACCGATATGGAGCGGACAGCTACCGTCCTGCATCTCGCCCTACAAATAGCTGCTAACCTGGCGATTGCATTCGAACCCTTCCTCCCGTTCTCATCAGACAAACTCAGACACATGCTGCGGTTGGAGAACTCTGTCGGATGGGACGATTTGGGACGTATCGATATCCTGCACGAGGGGCAGCAACTCGGCGAAGTATCGCTCCTCTTCGAGAAAATCGAGGACGCAGCTATCCAAGCGCAACTCGACAAACTCGCGCGGATCAAAGCTGAAAACGAAAAAGCAGCAAAAGAGGAAACACTCAAGAACTGGCGCCCCGAACCGATTAAAGAAGCAACGAACATCGACGAATTCGCCAAGATTGACATCCGCGTCGCTACCGTACTCGACTGCCAGCCCGTGAAGAAATCCGAGAGGCTCCTGCAGTTCAAACTCGACGACGGAATGGGCGGCAGAACGATCCTCTCCGGCATCGCGCAGTCTTATCCGGACCCGTCCGTGCTCATCGGCAAACAGGTGCTCTTTATCGCCAATTTCCCGCCGCGAAAGATGATGGGCATTGAGAGTCAAGGAATGATTCTTTCTGCTGTTGATGCGGATGGACGACTTGTTGTCACTACCGTATCCTCGCCCGTCAAAAACGGCTCTCAAGTCGGCTGATTGACGTTTTTTGCTAAAAAAGTGCAAAATTATTGCAAAAAATTTGGTCAATTCAAAAAAAAGCAGTACCTTTGCACCCGCTTTTGCTAAATGGCACTTTATGAAAGGCCAAATAGTAAATGGTTTGGCGGGATAGCTCAGCTGGTTAGAGCGCATGATTCATAATCATGAGGTCCCCAGTTCAATTCTGGGTCCCGCTACAAAAAGTCCACTCATTCGAGCGGACTTTTTCTTTATCACCAAATATCACTTATTACCTTCATCACCCCACATTGAACTGGCTACCGCCGATGAATTCACGCAGAATGGATGTTCGCGGTATAAATGAAGCCTCCAGACCTTCGAAGAAACTGAGGTAGTATAGCAACTGTTCCGCCACCTTGTATTCTTTTGACACAGCAGGTACAGTCTGTAGCGCTGTCTCGACCGTATAGCGTATAGCTGGCAGTTCATACGTCATTGATGTGTCAAATTCCGCATCCGCCTCTGCACGGAAAGGCTCTATCCATTTTGCCTCCCCTTCACGAACAGAAGGCCAACTTGCTATCGTTGTCTGTGGATTCTTGCCACGCGTACGCAAGTCACGACTCATACGTCGTAACAGGCGATGCACATAAGTCGGTATCCATGTCTCTCCATCCAGCGACACGGGACTCATCGGGGCTGCGTAAATCTTATACTTGCAGGCAGAATCAATATGTTCTGATAGTAGTGGATTCAACGCATGGATACCCTCCATTACCAATATCGCCCCTTCTTCCAAACGTAATGTTTCTCCCATGTACTCACGGCGCTCTTCTGAGAAATTGAAGGTCGGTAGTGCTATCTCCTTGCCGTCAATTAGGGCTTTTACATCTTCTTCTAGTTGTTTCAGGTCAATCGCGTACAACGACTCATAGTCTTTCTTCCCATTCTCGTCAATCGGGGTTAGACTGCCGTCCACATACCAGTTGTCCAGTGATAGTGCCACAGGTCGCTTCCCTTGTGCCAGCAACTCTAGACATAATCTATGACTTGTACTCGTCTTTCCGCTGGATGACGGACCGGCTAAAAGCACTACGCGCACATGCGCACGCGAACATATTTCACGCGCGATACGCGTGAGTTGCTCCGCATGATACGCTTCGCCCTCAGCTACCAGCTCTGCGGCATGACCACTCTCAATCTTCTCATTTATGTACGCCACTCGGCGTTTCTCTTCCGATATCATAATATGATTCAATAAATGTACCAAGGTATATCACATAGGGTCCACATCCGCGATGATTTTTACACTTTTATGTGATGATGTCGATAAAATATAGTCTATAGCTTCTTTCAGCCTCCGTTTGGCTTCTGTTATGTTTGCACCCTGCTCGATACGCAGTGTCAATTCACGGAGATAATAGGACTGCACGCGCTCCACAGATGGCACAATCACTGCTGACACGCGTGCCCCGAAAATACGGGTTAGGTGAGTTTGCATTTGCGTGGCCGCCGCCTGTACACGTTCAGCATTATGATCTCGCAGATACAATCGTATTATCCGATAAAATGGAGGATAATGGAACATTTTCCGCTCTGCTTCCTGCTGTCGGTATAGTGCTTTGTAATCATGTTTTTGAACCATCTGAAGCACCACATTACCCAGATCAAAAGTCTGAATCATCACCTCTCCTTTTGTTCCTTTACGTCCCGCTCGGCCTGCCACTTGTTCTAACATTTGGAATGCACGCTCGTATGCACGGAAATCCGGTTGATTAAATAGTGGATCAGCATTTAGCACCGCCACTAACCGCACATCGTCAAAATGCAGACCTTTAGTAACCATCTGCGTTCCAACCAGTATGTCACACTCTTGGTTGGCAAAAGCATTGATAATATCCTGATAGGCTGTTTTGTTACGCGTTGTGTCCAAATCCATGCGCAACACTCGCGCCTCCGGAAACAAAGTCTGAATCTCATCTTCTATTCGCTCTGTCCCGAACCCGATAGTCTTCAGTTCCCCTCCACAATGTGGACAGACAGTTGGAATGGTCGATTTGTATCCGCAATAGTGACACCGCATCTCACGCACTTTCAAGTGCATCGTCATCGGTACATCACATTGCACACAGCGTGGGGGAGCTCCGCAATTCATGCATTGTAACTGAGGGGCATAGCCGCGGCGGTTTTGGAACAATATCACTTGTTTGTGGTCTGCCAGACATTGACGGATTCGATCTACTAACGGATCGCTGAAATGACCGAACATCTCTTTGCGTTCATACTGCCGTTTGAGATCTACTAATGATATGTCCGGCAGTTCTACACCACCAAAACGCTCGGTCAGGGACACTAAACCATAGACCCCTTTTTGCGCCAAATAGTACGATTCCACCGAAGGAGTTGCCGTTCCTAACAGCACTTTAGCTTCATGTTCTTTTGCTAACACTATTGCCGCTGCACGCGCATGGTAACGGGGATTGGGCTCTGCTTGTTTGTAACTTGGGTCGTGTTCTTCGTCAACGATAATCAGTCCCAAATCCGGCAAAGGAAGAAATACTGCGCTCCTGGCTCCGATAACCACATGAGGTTCTTTTCGTGCAGAAGCAAGATACAATTTCTCCCTCTCCGTATCAGTAAAACGGCTGTGATAGACGGTCAATCTGTCTCCAAACACGCGCTGCAGACGGCTCGTTAGTTGCGTCGTAAGGGCTATTTCCGGAACAAGATACAGCACATTCTTCTCTGTATCCAACTGCTCCTGTATAAGATGAATATAAATATCTGTCTTACCGCTGGATGTTACGCCATGTAGAAGCACTATGTTTTTTCCTTTATGCCAAAAACTCTCGATTTCATCGATGCTTTTCTGCTGTGCGGGAGATAATTCATGCGCCTGTTCTATTGGTCCTTCATAGTTCGTTGTTTTACTCCGTGTGCGTTTGGGAGGACAGAGCAATCGTTTATCGACTCCGGAAGGCAATGCTGCGGACATTACTTCTCCTAATGTGCACATATAATACCCACTCATCCATTGCCATAGTGCCAATTGCTCTTTCGACACAACGGGTGCCGTTTCGCTAATTTCCGTTACGGGGCGTATCTTCTCAGCAAATACTCTATCGACGGGCTCCTTATGCTCACGGAGTACTATACCCCGCACACTTTTGCTCATAAGTGGCACTACTACTCGGGTACCTTCTGCAGGAACGGGCTCGTCATCGGGAATACTATACGTATAGCTATTCCGAATGGCCAAGGGTAATATAACGTCAACATATTTCACTTCTCACAGAGAAATTCCTCATTTCTCGCTCCACTCCGTTGCGATTGCTTTGTTGTAGCACGCGCGGCACAATGGCTCATAACTATCGGTTTCACCGAGTAAAACGCGCTTCTCAGAAGCCACCAAGCGATGACTAACATAGGCTAAATCGCCGCACTGCACGCAGATAGCATGTGTTTTATAGACATCATCTGCAATAGCCATCAGCGCAGGCATCGGACCGAAGGGAACACCCTTAAAATCCATGTCCAGACCAGCTACTATGACACGGATGCCTCTGTCTGCCAACTGCTTGCATACATCCACAATACCCATATCAAAAAACTGTGCCTCATCAATACCAACCACATCAATATCCTCAACCATCAATAGAATGTTCTGACTACTATCGACTGGCGTGGACTGAATGACATTGCGGTCATGGCTCACCACGTCTTCTTCGCTATAGCGAACATCAATCGCGGGCTTGTATATCTCCACGCGTTGTTTTGCGAATTTCGCACGTTTCATACGGCGGATGAGTTCTTCGGTCTTGCCGGAGAACATGGATCCGCAAACCACTTCAATCGCTCCTCGGCGTTGAACAGGCCCTTTGGTGTCTCGTTCTGAAAACATAAGGCTATTTATAGTTTGATTTGTTCGGAAAATGGTGTTATATAACCATCATCAATATTGGTATAGGTAGCGAGCCGTCGTACGTATAAAGGATATCGCTGCTATAAGACGATCGTCCGCGGTAAACATGTTTGCCATCAAAGGTATAAAGGATATCGCTGCTGTAGCACGAGTTGCCTTTGTAGAGACTCTTGCCATCCCATGTGTAAAGGATGTCGCTGCTATAAGAAGAATTTCCTTTATAGATATGTTTCCCGTCCCAAGTGTACAATATGTCACTACTGTAAGACGATCGTCCACGGTAAACATGTTTGCCGTCGAAGGTATAGAGGATGTCGCTGCTATAGGACGAGTTGCCTTTATAGAGACACTTGCCGTCCCATGTATAAAGGATGTCGCTTGTGTATGACGAATTGCCTTTGAAGAAATGTGTCTGTGCCATAATAATAGTGCTTATTACGGAAAATAGTAGAATAAATGCTTTTCTCATGGGGATAAAAATATTGGTTCTTTTCTATTATTCCTCACGGAGGTTCTCTATCTTGCGTTTCACGCTTTCTGCAATAAAACGAGCCACTTCCTTAGGTTCCAATCCGGTCACGTTAAGTGCTAAATCATAATTGCGAGCATCGTAGCGGGTCTTTCCGCTGAAGGTCTTTGTAAAGTTCTCACGTGCCTCATCTACTTTGTCAATCAAAGCATCTGCACTCCCCTCATTGATGTTGAGGCGGCGTGCCACTTTGTCTCTCCGGAAAGCTTTGTCGGCCATTAGAAATACCTTGAATGCACGCGGCTCGTCACGGAAAATATGAAAACCTGTTCTACCAAGAATGACACAGGACTCTTTCTGTGCCAACGAACGTACTAAAAATTCCTCGTCGTTGTACATATCTTGGGATACATTCTCGTACCACCAACTGGGTTTCACCGCTTTAATATGGTCTATCTCCTCCTGAGTCATATTGTAGCGCTCTTTGATTGGGTCCAACAACTGACGGTCATATAATTGAACGCCTAACAACTCAGCCAATTCTGTAGCTATCTGACGGCCTCCGGTTCCGAATTCACGACCGATTGTAACAATAAATCTCTTTTCCATATTCTTCTTTTTTAAGATTAACTTTCCATCAAAAGCTTGCTTTATCTTCTCCACTTAAATGTCTCAAGGAAATATTTTTCCGCTGCTGCTTGCTCCGGACTTAAACCCTCTACACAATTTTTATATCCTGAGCATTCATCTGAAGGGTTGTTCTGCCTTGGAAACTATTCTCCTCTAAATAGAAACAGATATCCACTGCATTCCCGTTCTGCAGGTGAGAGGCCTTATCTCCTTGACCGAAAGCGATTCCATCCATAGCGACGACACGGTCGGTGAGATCGAGATGCAAGTGTTTGCCTTCGCTCACAGCACGCGTGTTGCGATTGTTGATGAGGTGACGGCATAAAAAGAGAGGACGCTCGTTTCCGGGACCAAATGGCTCAAGGCATTGAAGAATCTTGTACATCTTCCAATTCATATCGCTCAATTCCACCTCTGCTTCAATATTAAGAGTTGGACACAGCTGCTCCGGTGTGATATGAGACGCCACATATTCTTCAAAGCGACGTTTAAACTCCGGCAAATCTGACTTTCGCATACTCAAACCGGCCGCGAACTTATGTCCGCCGAAATTGGTGAGCAGGTCACGACAAGAGTCAATAGCAGTATAGATATCGAAATCGCTGACGGAACGGGCACTACCGCTAATCACATCTTCCTCTCCTGCTGTGAGAACAATCGTTGGGCGATAGAACGTCTCTGTCAGACGGCTGGCTGCTATACCAACAACCCCTTTGTGCCATTGCGGAGAATAAACAACAGTAGTGAATTTCTCCGAATTCATCGGGTCTTTTTGCAGTTGTTCAAGAGCCTCTTCTGTGGTTTTTGTGTCGTAGTTCCGCCTGTCTTGATTATAGGAATCGATGTCCCGAGCAAACTGCAACGCTGCCTCCGCGTCATCGGTTATCAGCAGTCTTACAGCCTCAGCGCCGCTTTTGATTCTGCCTGCGGCATTGATACGAGGACCAAATTTGAACACCAAATCGTTCATATTGACGGTTTTGCCAGCTATTCCTGCTACCTGCATGATTGCTTGTACTCCAACGGACGGAGAGGCATTAAGTGCCCTTAGCCCGTAGAATGCCAGAATCCGGTTCTCTCCCGTCAACGGCACTACATCGCTGGCTATAGACATGGCGAGCAGGGGCAGTAGTCTATATATTTCTTTGGGGTCGATACCTTTGCGTTGGGCATACGCCTGGACCAGTTTGAAACCCACACCGCAACCGCTCAACTCTTTATAGGGATACAGACAATCTGCGCGTTTCATATTAAGAACCGCTACCGCTCGCGGAGTAATATCGCCCGGTGTGTGGTGGTCGCAGATGATAAAATCCACGCCGATGCGGTTTGCATAATCCATCTTGTCAACAGCTTTGATACCACAGTCAAGGGCTATAACAAGTGTGCAGCCTTTTTCTTTGGCGGTGTCTATTCCCTTGGTGGAGATACCATACCCTTCGGTGTAGCGGTCTGGGATATAATAGACGAGATTGTCCGTCTGGGTTTTGAGAAACGAATACATGAGCGCTACGGCAGTTGTGCCATCCACATCATAGTCACCATAAACCATTATACGCTCATGATTGTCAATCGCACGGCATAACCTATCTACCGCCAATCCCATGTCGCGCATGAGGAAAGGGTCGTGTAGGCTATCCAATGAGGGACGGATATAAGCACGAGCTTCTGCTGCTGTACGAATTCCCCTTCCGGCAAGAATACGCCCTGCTATCGGACTGATTTCCAGTTCGGTACTCAATCGTTCGGCAGATTGTTCTTCTTCCGCCGTTAATTTCCGTATGTTCCAATTAATGTCCAACTATTTCGTAATCATCTGCCTCCTGCCATTGCGGCAGTACTTCGCGGAAATGCCATAGTTTCTCCAGTGCAAAATCCACGATATGTGTTCCTGCTTCGTAATCCTCGAATCCTGCAATATCTTTCAGCCATGTATCATAGGCGACCGAATGACCATTGTAGTCCATCTTCATACCATCCGTACCAATCATATTTACGCCTATGGCAAAACAATGATTCTCAGCGGCTCTGGCGGGCAGAAGAGCATCCCAGTATTGGATTCGGATGGTAGGCCAACAGGCAACGACGATGAGAATATCGTACATATTGTGCTTATCTTGTCTCAACCATACCGGAAAACGCAAATCATAACATACGGCGAGACGTATCTTAACTCCTCGGTACTCAAATATCTTCCGCTCATTTCCGGGCGTAAAGAACTCCGCTTCTCCTCCGCTACGGTACAAATGATGTTTGTCGTAGAACTGCGGCAGGCCCTTGGGACGGAAGAGGAAACCGCGGTTATACAATTTACCATGGTCGGTCACCATCATAGAACCGACAATCGCCATGTTATAGTCATCCGCCATCCGTTGTAATGCCTGACACGTATAGCCTGTCCCCCATTCGTCAGCCAAACCGGGTCTGTCAGTACAAAAACCTGTGGAGAACATTTCCGGTACGACAGCCATTTCTGCGCGGCCGGCTATTGCACGCAAACGCTCATCCAACAAACCGATGTTTGCTTGGGGATTTGCCCATTCAATAGGATATTGTAGTAATGCTATCTTCATTCAATGTACAATGTACAATTACCCGTTCAGGGAACACGTAACCCTCAAGTCCCTTTGTAAACAGGTAATTGTATATTGTAAATTTCAGGGATTAATTATTTCTTACGTTTCTCAGCATCATGTGTTTTGGCATCCGATGTCTTGGGTTCTCCGCTTTTGGCGATGTTCTCGCGCATAGTGGTGTCCGCCTGCATATTCTGCATGCGATAGTAATCCATGATGCCGAGATTACCGTTACGGAAAGCTTCTGCCATAGCTTGTGGCACAAGAGCTTCGGCTTCAATCACTTTGGCGCGTGCTTCCTGAGCTTTTGCCTTCATCTCCTGCTCGCTGGCTATTGCCATCGAACGACGTTCCTCTGCTTTTGCTTGAGCGATATTTTTGTCGGCTTCTGCCTGATCCATCTGCAGTTGTGCGCCGATGTTCTTGCCGACATCTATATCTGCTATATCAATGGACAAAATCTCAAAGGCTGTCCCGTCATCAAGACCCTTTGACAGCACTAATTTGCTGATAGAATCGGGGTTTTCAAGCACTTGCTTGTGGCTTTCGGCGCTTCCGATGGAGCTGACAATACCTTCGCCGACACGCGCGAGAATAGTATCTTCTCCGGCTCCTCCGACAAGTTGTTTGATATTGGCGCGAACGGTCACACGCGCCTTGGCAATCAGCTGGATACCGTCTTTGGCGACAGCCGTAACCGGCGGAGTGTCTATGACTCGCGGGTTAACAGACATCTGAACGGCTTCGAATACGTCACGTCCCGCAAGATCTATTGCGGTTGCCATCTGGAAAGGAAGTGCTATTCCCGCCTTGCTCGCCGATACAAGAGCATGAACAACACGCTCAATGTGACCTCCGGCAAGGTAGTGAGCCTCCAGACCGTCGCGCTTAACATCCGTCAAACCGGCTTTGTGAGCCTCAATCATGCAATTCACAATCTTTGCGGGTGGAACCTTGCGGATCCGCATCAAAAAGAGTTGTACCAAACTGATATGTACTCCGCTTACTACTGCATTAATCCACAGCATAAAGGGTACATAATACAGAAAAATGATTACGCCAATGCCGATTAATGCATACAGCACAAGCGAAAGAATACTAACGCCTTCCATAATGACTCCTTTATTTATTATTTTGTCTCGTCTTCTTTTTTCAATTTGTTATTCGCCAACTCGACATGACTGTCTATCTTGGCATCCAATGCCATTTTGTCCAGAGCTTTACTGCGCACAAATCCCCATACAGCAAAGACGGTAACCAGTACGCATGCGCCCAATGTAATCAAACCGGCTACATGACCTATTTTAAGCCATGCCAATACTACTGAGCCGGCAAGAGCGGCAAATCCGCTCACTCCCGCTATACCGAATCCCGGCAACAGGAACATCTCCGCTAATAATAGCGCGACGCCCGCGAGCACTAATAATACAACTAAAAAAATATTCATGCAAGTGTTTTGTTAAAAAATTTATCACTATTTTTTTCAAAATCGGGTGCAAAGATACTAAATATCTTTGATATATGCAAATAAAAAAAATAAATTTGCACAAATAAATTAAATATAGTACTTTTGCAGCGTTTTTTTTGGACACACACCTTATATATTTACGCAAATGAGCAAGAATTTGGTAATAGTTGAGTCTCCTGCAAAAGCGAAGACAATCGAGAAATTTTTAGGAACTGACTATCATGTATTGAGCAGTCAGGGGCATGTTCGCGACATCGAACCTATCGGGAAAAACTCTATGGGTATAGATTTCGAGCACGGATACGCTCCGAATTACGAGGTGGATACACACAAAGCACAACTAATAGAGCAACTCCGCAAGGAAGCGAAAAAAGCAGATACCGTTTGGCTGGCATCCGATGAAGACCGTGAAGGAGAAGCTATTGCTTGGCATCTGAAAGAAGTATTGGATCTAAAAGACAAAGATACCAAACGTATTGTCTTCCACGAGATTACAAAGCCCGCTATTCAGGAAGCGATCCTGCATCCGCGTGATATTGACTACGATCTGGTGAATGCACAACAAGCGCGCCGCGTGCTCGACCGTATTGTCGGCTTTGAACTTTCCCCTGTTCTATGGAAGAAAGTAGCAACCGGACTTTCTGCCGGACGTGTGCAGTCTGTCGCTGTGCGTCTGATTGTGGAGAAAGAGCGTGAGATTGAGAACTTCCGCGCTTCGTCTTCATATCGCATTTTTGCCGATTTCATCGGGGTTAATCCCGGAGACGCTTCGGTTTTGAGATGCGAACTGAACCACCGCTTTTCGCATAAGAATGATGCCATCGATTTCCTCGAAAGTCTCAACACGGCTATGTTCATCGTGCGGGACGTACAACGAAAACCTGTAACACACATTCCGGCTCCGCCTTTCACCACTTCCACCCTCCAGCAGGAAGCCGCCCGAAAACTCAAATTCGCTGTTTCCAAAACCATGCGACTCGCACAATCCTTGTATGAAAGCGGAAAAATCACCTATATGCGTACGGACTCTGTGAACCTGTCCACTCTCGCTCTCGCCACATCCAAAGAGGTCATTGAGCAGCAGTATGGAAAACAATACATACACACCCGACAGTATCGCACCAAATCGAAAGGCGCGCAGGAGGCGCACGAAGCTATCCGCCCGACGTACATGAATGTGCAATCCGCAGGAGAAACAAAAGACGAGCAACGCCTCTATGAACTGATATGGAAACGCACTATAGCCTCTCAGATGGCTGACGCAGAAAGTGAGAGAACGACCATTGAGGTATCTGTACATGGCAGCAAGTACGCCTTCCTGGCAACAGGAGAAGTGATTACTTTTGACGGTTTCACCAGAGTATATGTTCAATCGACGGACGAAGAGGCGGAAGAACGACGTTCTCTCCCTGCTATGGCCAAACGAGAAAGGCTCAAGTTACAAGGAGCGGAGGCTGTGCAGACATACGCCAAGCCTCCTTTCCGCTACAACGAAGCCACACTGGTCAAACGAATGGAGGAACTCGGCATCGGACGCCCTTCCACCTATGCCACCATTATTGAGACCATACAGCATGTCAAGTATGTGGAGCGTGGCTCTGTGACCGGACAAAAACGCGATTCTGCTGTTCTGACTCTGAAAAACGGACAGATACAGGAACGAAAGAAAACAGAAATGTATGGAGCGGAAACGCAACGCTTGCTGCCAACTGATCTCGGACGCATTACCAACGACTTTCTCGTTGAGCATTTCCCTTCTATTCTCAGTTATGATTTCACGGCACATGAGGAAGAGCAGTTCGACCGTATCGCTGTCGGAAAAGCAGACTGGATACAGACGGTGGACGATTTCTATAAGACTTTCAAACCCTTACTTTCTTCGATTTCATCGGGAAAAGTACCAGGGCGTGAATTAGGAGTAGATCCGGCTACGGGACAACCTGTCATTGCCAAAATAAGCAAAATTGGTCCTTGCGTGCAGTTGGGAGATGCCGCTACAGACAAACCTAAGTTCGCCAGTCTGAAAAAGGGACAGTCGGTATTCACCATCACTCTTGCGGAAGCGCTTGACTTATTCCGCACAGCACTACCGATCAACCTCGGTGAATTCGAAGGAAAAGATATCGTCGTCGGAGAAGGGAAGTTCGGACCGTACGTGCACTACGACAAATCTTTCATCAGTATTCCACGTGGAAAAGACCCTCTTTCCTTAACAAAGGAAGAAGCGGTTCAACTGATTCAAGAGAAACGAGAGTCCTCCACTCCTCTCAAACAATGGGGTAATATTCAAGTGCTTCCAGGAAAATATGGTACCTATATTCACACCCCGGAAGGTAATTACCAGTTGCCCAAAGATCTGTCTCCGGAATCATTAACCGAAGAAAAAGTTCGTGAAATAATAGCTAAAAACGAGCCCATAAAGCCCGGAAAACGCACTTTTAAACGAAAAAGTGCAAAATAATTGCATAAAAAGTGCAAAATATTTGCTCAATTCAAAAAAAAGCAGTACCTTTGCACCCGCTTTTGCAAAATCGATACAATTTGCGCGAGCAAATAAAGAGAAAAGCGAAGCGAATCGAGAAGTGGCGCAGTTGGTAGCGCACTACGTTCGGGACGTAGGGGTCGCGTGTTCGAGTCACGTCTTCTCGACAAAATGGATGCCAATCGGCATCCATTTTTGTTTGGTTAAATGACACAAAAAAACGAACTCACAAGAATAACTTGTGGGCTCGTCGCCGGTTGAGTACACACCCTCATTCACCCGCATGCGTATGGACGCCGCGATACACATACCCTGAGACACTTTGAGCGGCTCATTACCGAACCATGGCACCAGATACGCATCCTCATACGGACCTCCTTGTTCACGCAGCACCAACTGCTGTTTAATCAACTCTGAACCGTCGTTTTTGGTTA